>ENA-UOOC01000610-UOOC01000610.1-human-gut-metagenome-genome-assembly--contig:-C48old-NODE-610-length-34579-cov-27.063898_pt1 | contig 34579 bp, 38 predicted proteins | sample MGYA00242469_ERZ724016 | MGnify/ENA metagenome assembly ERZ724016 | reverse complement strand
CAGCGGACACCGTGGAACGAAAGCCCTATCAGGCGGAGGACGGCAAGATCGCCTATCACGAAAAGATCGTGCAGAAGCTGCCGAATCCGCCGCAAAGAAAAGATCGGATGTGAGAACCTATGAGTCAGGAACAGCGGGACAGCTATGTGATCCCGCCAAACTTTATTGAGGGCGGCTCGTTCTTCGGCGGCTTATTCAAGGCGCGAAACGTGGTCGAGGCGGTCATCCTTGCCGCCGGCACCGGACTTCCGATTCTGACGCTCTCGCTGACGCTGACCGTCCGGATCATCCTGCTCTGCCTGACCTCACTGCCGCTGGCGCTTCTGGCGCTCATCGGGATCGCGGGAATGCCGCTCTCGTCCTATATCATTCTGTTTTTTCGTTTCCTGCGCAACCGCAGAAGTCTAAGTAAGAGCGGCGGCAAAAGCAGCCGAAAGCAGGCAATCCTCCCGACGTGGGATAAAAAGTCCGGCCCCGGCACGGCTGTGCAGCCTGCCGCCTATAAAAAGGACGGCAGCCGCATCCGCTTTGCAAAGGATACGCGCCGCCTGATGCTGGACACCGCCTATCGCCAGAAGAAACAGGCAGCGCGACCCGGCAATCCGCTTGCAGCGTATGTGCCGATTCAGAAAATCGAAAACGGCATTGTCTACACGGCCGACCACCGATTTATCAAGATCCTGGAGATCGTGCCGATTAACTTCTTACTCCGTAGCGCAAGAGAGCAGCGGAACATTGTGTATTCGTTCATCAGCTATCTCAAAATTGCGCCGGTCAAGCTGCAAATCAAGGTTATCACGAAACGTGCGGATATGAACCGACACATTGAAACCGTGCGCCGGGAGATGGCGCAGGAAACGAATGAAAGCTGCCGGATGCAGCAGGAGGACTATCTGAAGCTGCTCAAAAAGCTCGGCTCCAAAGAAGCCATCGCACGCAGGTTTTTCCTCATCATGGAGTATGAACCGCTCCCCGGCGCGAAGAAAGACCGTGAAGAAGCGGATGCCATTTCGTCACTGCAAACAGCGGCGCGGACGGCGGCAAATTATCTCCGGCAATGCGGCAACAGCGTTGTCCAGCATGAGAATGAGGACGAAGCTGCCGCCGAAATGCTCTATACGTTCCTCTGCCGCAGAGAAAGCACAGATGTGCCATTCTTGCAGCGCATTTCTCATATTACATCGAACTACATAAAGGCAGGCTGCTCCATCGACGAGATTCCCGTCGGTGATTTTTTTGCGCCCTCGCAGCTGGATTTCACGCATGGCAGCTATCTCTGCATCGATGGAACGTATTACGCATATCTGCTGGTACCGTCAGACGGGTACAAATCCGAGGTGCCGGCCGGGTGGCTCAGTCTGCTTGTCAACGCCGGAGACGGCATTGACCTCGACGTATTTCTGACGCGGCAGCCAAAGGATCGCATGATCCGCAAGCTCGGCCAGCAGCTTCGCATCAACCGCAGCAAGATCAAGGAAACCAGCGACACCAACACGGACTTTGACGATCTCGACAGTGCCATCCGAAGCGGCTATTTCCTGAAAGACGGTCTGAGCAATCATGAGGATTTCTACTATCTGAATCTGCTCATCACCGTGACCGCAGACAATCCGGACGATCTGGACTGGAAATGTGCGGAGATGAAAAAGCTGCTCATTTCGCAGGACATGAACGTGCTGAGCTGCAATTTCTGTCAGGAACAGGCGCTCCGCTCGTCTTTTCCGCTCGTGAAGCTGGATAAATCGCTCTTTGAACGCAGTAAGCGGAATGTGCTGACGCTGGGCGCGGCAAGCTGCTATCCGTTCACGGCGTATGAGCTGTGTGACGACAACGGTATCCTGCTCGGCGTCAACAAACACAACAATTCTCTTATCATCGTGGACATCTTTGATTCGCGCATCTACAAAAACGCCAACATCGCCATTCTTGGCACGAGCGGTAGCGGCAAGACCTTTACTATGCAGCTCATGGCGCTGCGGATGCGGCGAAAAGGGATTCAGGTGTTCATCGTCGCGCCGCTCAAAGGGCACGAATTTCATCGGGCCTGCTCCAACATCGGCGGCGCGTTCATTCAGATCTCGCCCGCATCTCCCAACTGCATCAACGTCATGGAAATCCGGCAGACAGACCGCTCGGTCGATGAACAGCTCGACGGCAGCACCGTGGAGCACTCCATGCTGGCCGCCAAGATCCAGCGGTTACACATCTTTTTCAGCCTGCTGATCCCCGACATGAACCATGAGGAGCGGCAGCTTCTCGATGAAGCCATGATCCGCACCTATGCCAAAAAGGGCATTACGCACGACAATGACACGCTCCGCGACCCCAAGCACCCGGAACAATACCGCGAGATGCCAATTCTGGGCGATCTGTATGCGGTACTCAAGGAATCTTCCTCCACGCTGCGGCTGGCAAACATTCTGAACCGGCTCGTCAGCGGTTCTGCCAAGACGTTCAACCAACAGACGAATGTTTCTCTCGACAACAAGTACATCGTTCTGGATATTTCGGAGCTGACCGGCGATCTTCTGACCGTTGGGATGTTCATGGCGCTGGATTTTGTCTGGGATAAGGCGAAAGAGAACCGCACGGAGGAAAAGGCCATTTTCATTGACGAGTGCTGGCAGCTCATCGGTGCCAGCAGCAACCGTCTGGCAGCGGAATTTGTGCTGGAGATTTTCAAGATCATCCGCGGCTACGGCGGCTCGGCCGTCTGTGCGACGCAGGATCTCAATGACTTCTTTGCACTGGAGGACGGCAAATACGGCAAGGGCATCATCAACAACTCCAAGACCAAGGTGATCTTGAATCTGGAGGATGAGGAAGCCCAGCGCGTCGGCTCCATTCTGCATCTTTCTGAAGCAGAGCTGATGGAGATCACGCATTTTGAGCGCGGCAGTGCCCTTATCAGCACGAACAATAATAATGTTGCCGTCGAGATCAAATGCAGCGAGCTGGAAAAGGAACTCATCACCACCGACCGCAGGGAGCTTCAGGAACTGCTGAAGCGGAACGGCAAAACAGGCTAAGGCGTACACGATACGTCTTTTATGCGTACAGCAGCCATCTTCAAATCTGACGGCTACAGTTTGTACGCATTCTGTGCGGCAGTTATACGCACAAAAATTAGAGGTGACGACTATGAAAACCCGCGCACAGATTTATTCGCACGAAGCCAGCGGCATCCTGCGGGAAATTTCGACCTATGGTGTCCTGACACAGAAACAGATTTTTGATCTGTATCCGCAGAAAGACGAGCAGATCAAAAATCTTTTGTCCTATCTCTGCAAGCAAAAGCGGCTGTTCCTCGTAGACGGCTTCTATTCCCTGACGCCGGAGCTGCCAAAAGACCGCGACCGTGGTTTGGAAGCAGCGGTGACCGTCCTGGCAGACTTTATGGAGCAGGTCGAGTACCATGCTGCGGGAGAATATCCCGTGAAGATCATCTTCCTTGCCGGCGGCGAGGTCTATGAAATTCTCTACGCCGAACCCGGCAAAGAAGCCATTTTGAATCTGCTGCTTGCACGTCCGGAACAAGAACCGCCCGCGCGGCCGGTCATTCTGGAGGATGCCGCGCAGGTTGATCTACTTGCCATTCCAAATGTGCGCGCATACTGCCTGCTGGATGGTGATGGAAGTGTTCAATATCTTCAAGAACTCATGTAAAAGGACGGATGCAAAGTCTGCATCCGTCCAGTAAATAAACTACATCAATTTTCTTCTCGCTTATGATGGGGTTGTGGCTCGTATTTTTCTTTTTGGTATTTCTGATATTTTCCCGTTCTTTCCGATTGTCCGCCAGAATCAAGAGCCTGTTCGTCATAGATGATCGGCTCGGTGCAGACCGCATCCATCAAAATGCGCTCCAAATGCTCATACTCAGAAACCTGATCCAATGAGGCCATAACAAAGGAATCCCGCACATATCCCGCGCTCGCAGCCATCAATTCGTGATCCATGTAATAACCATAATGCTCAACGAACAGCGTCATCATCATAACGACCGTTCGTGTATTGCCTTCACGAAACGGATGCACCTGCCATACACGCGGAAACAGCCTTGCAAGAGTATGCACAAATTCTTCTCTGGAGAACTGCTCCCACTGTTTCTCTGAAATAGCGGTGAATGCTTTCTCCAAATCATCCGGAATCGCTTCATCGTTGCTGTACCAGACGCTGCGCCCACCCAGCAAACGCTCCCGTTTTTCAATGTTGATAAGCCGATACTTCCCAGCCCAATCATAAATATCGCCAAACAGGAATTGATGAATCTTGCGCAGTCCGGTCGGTGTAAAATCCGAAAAACCGCGCTCATACAAGATCATCATGTTGGCGCGGGACTGCTCCGCCTCAATCAGATCAAGCGTTTTCTCATCCCGAATGTCCAGTTTATTTTTCAGGACAGGAACACCCTCGTATAAATAAATGTCAGACACGGCTGCGCACCATTGCTGCAATCTTTCTGTGGGAAGCAAGCAGCGCAGATTTCATTTGCTGATCTGTGATCTCGCCCCTTGCCCAACAAGCAGAGAGCGTTTTGGCATAGTCAGAAACCGGAACGCCTTCAATCGCATTGATTGCGTCGGCTGCCTTGACCGCAGCAATTCGGCGGTTTTGTATTTGATCCATAACAACCGCTCCTTTCACACATCGTATTTTCTCAGTTCAGTATAGCCTAGATTCTAAATAAAATCAATTTTCTTTTTTTGAAGCTCTATTTCACACTATGGAGGTTATCTATGAACCGTGCGCTTTTATCCAAGCGAATATCCTCGCTGCTGGCGGAGGTTTCGCGGCTGAGTAATGCGCTTTGCGCCATGAACACGATTGACTTGCAGCGCTATCCGGAAAACTATGAGCTGCTCTCCACTGACGCGGCGCTCCGCGCAGAGCAGATCGCCTGCCGGATGCGGCATCTGGTCTACGGATTCACCACCGTGCAGAAGCATGAATACCTGACCTCTGCTGCAAATGTCCTCGGCATCACGATCACTGCGCAGCCGGGGCTGGTGGAGATCACGCTGCCAGGGTTATTGCCCAAGAAAAAGCAGCGCAGCGCCGAATATCTGACCGACCCGCTGAGTCAGGCGCTCGGACAGTTTGTTAAAGATCATCCTCTTTCCCATTTTGAGTCGTGCATCATCTGCTTCTGCCATATCTATGCGGTATCTGGCGGACGCGGCCGCATCCGGGACTATGACAATCTGGAAATGAAGCAGATTTTGGACGTTGTCTGCGCCTATCTTATGATGGATGACAATGGGCTTTTGTGCAACGTCTATAACACCACGGAGCTAGGCGAGGAAGATGTCACAAAGCTCTTTGTAATGGATCAAGATATGTTTCCGGGCTGGCTGGAAGAGCATCAAAATGCGCTGGAAACCATGTCGGATTTTTAAGCATTTTTCGTCCTTCTTTTTCAGATACCGCCGCGCATGGTGTTTTCCCTTGAAACATCAGGCATTTTCGCTTGACCGACAGCGCAAAAATTACCGAAGTTAAGAGCCGATACGGTAAAAGAGGTCACTTTTATGAATCCGACGCAACTTCCCACTGATGGCACGCTTCCGCTTCTTGTGCTGCAGATCATTGCCGTCTCCGGCGAGTTCCCAGCTGCTTTTTCCGGCCACTTTCCGGGCGGCTGCAGCTATATCGAAAGCGTGATCGGCAAGCTCAAAAAGGACGGGCTGCTCCGTTCGTATACCAAGAACGGTTTGCGTGGACTCAGGCTGACCACAAGCGCCAAACGGCTGCTGCTTCAAAAATATCCATTTGACCTTGCGCCCTATCTTACAGGCACGTCCGAAACAAACTCTTTGAAGTCAGAACCAGAGCGCCGGCTGCGGCTGCACCGGATGGCCGAGGCGCTTCAGATCCTGCACAACGCGCAAATCCCGTCGCTGCCGTGGGAAAAGCCGTCCATACAGGACTGGCGCTCAAATCCCACATTTCCGGTCTACTATTCCTCCCGCGAGTTCAAAGCTCTCGGCAGTCTTTGCACCAAAATCCGCAATTCCCGCATGACAGGCGTGCTGTTCACAGAACAAGCCATCTTCCCGATCTACAACATGGCTTCGACTTTTCCAAGATGGGCGTACAATGCCGAGATCCGGCTCAAGGCTGTCTTACAGACAGAATTTTGCCGCAATGCACAGTTCGCGATCAGCGGCATTGTATTCGGCAGTTCTCCCATGCAGATACCTGCGATCCTGAATGACATGACGAAGAACCATTTCCTTTTGGATGGCAGCTATCCGCATTTCTATTTTCTTACACTCGATAACTTTGGTGAGGTCGGCGCAATCCAATTATGTCAACCAGATATGCAGGAGCAGTTGAATGAAATCCTCTCGGAAAACCTCCTGCCGCCGTCCCCCGCAATATCAATCGAACATGACGCTTTGGAGCAGGACGGGTCGCCCGTTCTGTTTTCGTATCTCTGCGATCTGCCAAGGCTGCACCGGTTTCGCTGTGCGCTGACGCTGCGGAACCAGACTGGCAGCATCCTCTGCTTTGACTATCAGGCAGAGGCGCTGCGGGAGGCGTTCGGTGCGCAGGTCAGTATCACAAGCATCGACTTTGCCGCTTATGAAAGGGTGTTGCTCCATCAATAAGAAACAGAAGATCACGCTGGCCTGTTTTCTGCCTGTCGTACTGGCCGCGCTTTTCTATGCGGGCGGCTATCTTGCGCAGTTCATCTACAACTATCAGGCATGGACAGCCGAAGGCGGCACGCCGTACAGCGGCACCTCGCCGCCGATGCCGGACGCTGCGTTCAGTGTCTGCCTGCAGTTCGTGTTCCGTTTTCCATACGGTCTGTACGGTATGGGAATCTTTCTGGCGGCAATCGTACTTCTCGTCGTGGCGATCATGCACATGGGTGCCGGCGGCGACGGACAATATGACAAGACCAGAAACCTGACATATTCCCACAAGGGAACCTACGGAACCGCCGGTTTTCTGAACCCGAAAGAAGCCGGACAGGTGCTCGACTTTGTACCGGACCTGCGCAAGCACCACGGCACCATTCTCGGTGAAGTGGATGGCCGCGTGGTCTGTATCCCGGAGAAAACGCGCTTCAATGGCAATCTCGCGATCTACGGCGCGAGCGGCTCGAAAAAGACGCGCGCATTCTGCGTCAACATGGTCTTGCAGTGCGCGGCGCGGAAAAGCTCGCTGGTCATCTGTGATCCGAAATCGGAACTATACGAAAAAACAAGCGCCTATCTGCGCGATCAGGGCTATACCGTCCGCGTGTTCAATCTGGTCACGCCTGCGTCGTCAGATTCGTGGAACTGCCTGTCCGAGATCGACGGGCAGGAGCTGATGGCGCAGCTTTTCTGCGACGTTATCATCCGCAACACAGGCAGCGACCGGGGCGACCACTTCTGGGACAGCGCCGAGATGAATCTTCTCAAGGCGCTTGTCCTGTTCGTCGAGCGCAGCTATCCACCGGAGCGGCGGAACATTGGCGAAGCGTATCAGCTGCTTGTAAGCTGCTCGGAAAAGGAACTGAACGAACTGTTTGACGCGCTCCCGCTGGGACATCCGGCCAGAGCGCCGTACAGCATCTTCCGGCAATCGTCAGAGAGCGTGCGCGGCGGCGTCATTATCGGTCTCGGCTCCCGGCTGCAGGTGTTCCAGAATGCAGACATTCGCGCCATCACCAGCCATGATGAGATCGATCTGGAACTACCGGGCAAGCAGCCGTGCGCTTATTACTGCATCACGAGCGATCAGGACAGTACCTTCGATTTTCTGTCCTCGCTGTTTCTGTCGTTCATTTTTATCAAACTCGTCCGCTACGCCGACCAGAATTGTCCGGGCGGCTGTCTGCCGGTTCCTGTTCATGTGCTCGGCGAGGAGCTTTGCGCCTGCGGCGTTATCCCCGATCTCAGCCGAAAAATCTCCGTGATCCGTTCCCGGAACATCAGTATGTCCTGCGTGTTTCAGAATCTCGCTGGTCTGCAAAATCGATATCCCAACAACCAGTGGCAGGAGATCCTCGGCAACTGCGATGTACAGCTGTTCCTCGGCTGCACAGATGCACTGACGGCAGAATTCATTTCCTCACGCTCCGGCGAAGCGAGCGTCGCTGTGACCAGTCAGGCCAAGCAGCTCGGCACCTGGCGCATTTCCAACTACACCCCGGAATACCGCGAAACGAGCGGCGTCGGCCGTAGGCGGCTGCTCACGATGGATGAGGTCTTACGGCTGGACGTGGATAAGGCGCTCGTTATCATCCGTGGGCGAAACATTTTGGAGGTCGATAAATTTGACTACTCCAAGCACTACGAGGCGAAGAAGCTGCGCCCGGACAAAGCGGCGGCACACGTTCCGCATTGGCAGAGCGAAGCGCCATCGGCCCCAGCCGCGTCTGTTCCCCGCACAGCTCCAGCACCCAAAAAGGATACTCCTGCAAAAAAGCAGAAGATCATAACCACCAGCAAGGAATCCATTTTATCCAAACCCAAAACAGCAAAAAAGGAGGAATGACCCATGCCCAGAAAAAAGGAATTACCTGCCCCGGACAGCGGCGAACAGGACAACCTGCTTTCTACTGAACCGCAGAAGTCTCCCGATGCGCCGCTCACCGAGCCGCAGGAGGAGCCCATCCCCACAGAAAGTCCGCCCGATGAGAGTGCGCCGGATGAAGATGCTCCGTCGGAGGAATACACAGAGTTTCTTCAGGCGTTGAACGAAGCTCCTGCGCAGGAAGAACCGCAGCCTGCTCCATCTGACGAAGCGGAATCGCCGCCGGCGGATGAGAAACCGGCGCTGACCATCCCCGCAGAAGAACCGTCCGGTGAAGCCGCACTCTCGGAATCTCCGCCCGCGGCGCGCAATGACGCGGTTCTGACGATCACCGCCAGAACGCGCATCAAAAGCGAAGCCGAAGCCGCCGACGAACTCTGGCACGAGATCCGCAACGCCTACCGGACGCGGCGGATCCTGACCGGCACGCTGGACGGCATTGAGCAGACGGCAGGCGGAAAGACGCTGGCAACGGTCAGCTTCCGTGGCTTCCGCATCGCCATCCCGATCCGTGAAATGCTTGTGCTGGAGGAACGGATGCTGTCCGGCAGAGCGTATGCCGACTACATGAACCGGCTGAACCGTATCCTCGGCACGATGCTCGGCGCGGAGATTGATTTCATCGTCAAGGGCATTGACTCAACCACGCACAGCGCCGTTGCCAGCCGCCGGGAAGCCATGCTCCGAAAACGACAGACGTTCTATCTCGGCAAAGACGTTTCCGGAAACCCCTACATCTATCCCGGCCGTCTGGTCGAGGCACGCGTGATTGCCGTCGCGGAGAAGGTGCTGCGCGTCGAAGCCTTTGGCATTGAATGTGCCATCTTTGCGCGTGACCTCTCCTGGCAGTGGGTGTCCGACGTCCGCGACCTTTACAGTGTCGGCGACCGGGTTCTGGTCCGCGTGCAGGAGATCAGCGGCGAGGATGCCGAGCATCTTTCCATCCGGGCAGATATCCGCAGCACGTTTTCCGAAACCAGCGTGGACAATTTGAAGAAGTGTCAGGTACAGAGCAAGTACGCCGGCAAGGTAACAGATCTTCGCGGCGGTGTTGTGTATATCCGCCTGAACAACGGCGTCAACGCCATCGCGCACACCTGCTATGATTCCAGAATGCCCGGCAAAAAGGACGATGTCAGCTTTGCGGTCACACGGCTGGATGAAGAACACGGCATTGCCGTCGGCATTATCACGCGGATCATCAAGCGGAACCTGTAATTTGGCAGCGTTCTGCCTATGACTGATTTCATATTCCCTACAGCGTCCATGCTGGAACCGCTGCTGCGCCGTCTGAGGGTGCCTCCCTGACGGTACTAAACTACAAAAGGAGTTTTCTCTATGAAAGCCAAAGAAGAATACGTTGACGCCCCTCGTGAAACACGCTCGAAGGACATTACCGTCTATGCGGTCATTTTCCTCGTCCTGCTGGTCGGCGCGGGCATTTTCCTCGCAGTCAGGCTGCTGCATAAGCCCGCAGATGCGGCGCTTGCAAGCAGCAAATCCGGCATCGTCTATGATTCCAGCGCCGTCGAGGGCGGCTGGGACAATCTCAGTCCGGAAGAAATTGCGGAGAAGCTGAATGAGAAAGTGGCCGAAGGCATGATCAACATCAGCATGAACACCGCGCCCTATTTCGAGGACGGCAAAGCCGAGGGCAATGTCATGATCGTCAACGAATCGATCAACAATTACCCGCAGCAGGTCGAGTTCATCCGCAACGACACACAGGAGGTCATTTATCAGTCCAAAGCGATCCCTGTGGGCAGCAAGATCGAACGTGCTGCCCTTGATGTGGAGCTTCCGGCCGGTACATACGAATGCACAGCAATGTTCCACAATCTTGACCCGGTCAGTGGCGAAACCATCGGCACAGCCGGTGCTATCATCAATATCACCATCAAAAACTGAAATTTAATTATGAAAAAGGAGTACACACCATGAAAAACTTTAAGAAGACCATCTCCCTCATCCTCGCGGTCTGCATGATCGCGTCCCTCGCCATTTCCGCTTCCGCTGCCAACACCGTGGACGCTTCTGGCGGCACCGGCACTTCTTCCGTTACTCTGTCCAGCACTGCTGACGGCAGCATCGGCGGCGACCCCGCAGCCACCAAAATGAGCGTCACTGTTCCGACCGTTCTGCCCATCGCTGTTGGCACCGACGGCACCGTTTCCACCGCAACGGATGCGAAGATCGTCAACAATTCCTTCGGCGCAGTCAAGGTCAATTCCGTGAGCATCGAAGCCGCGCAGGGCTGGTCGCTGGCTGCGTTCGGTGACAAGACCACCCTTGCCCACGAAAAGGTCAACGCCAACAAGTTCGGCTTCCAGATTTCCCTCGGCAACGGCGAAAAGAAGCTGACCGACAGCAAGAACGCCAGCAAGCAGACGCTCCTGACTGACGCCATTGAGGGCTGCTTCATGTCCGGCGTGGGCGATACCTCCGCAAACAGCATCGGCATTGCGTATGATGCCATCGTTACGCCGGTCAGCGAAGCCGTGACTAACACCGCCATCGCAAGCGTCCTGTTCATCATCGCTTGGGATGCGGTCTAATTCAATCGCCTATCGCACAGGGGAACGCGCAAGCGTTCCCCTTACCTGATTCTAGGAGGTATTCAACGTGAAGAAAAAACGAATCCTCGCATTGTTCCTTGCGGCAGTATCGTGCTTATCGCTGGCAGTCAGCGCGTCGGCGGCAGGAACGACTACCCGCAAAGCAACAGATTTCAAGGACTATGACCGTACCGCATGGTATGCCGAAGCCGTGAGCGCAGCCGTGGATAATGGCCTTTTGTACGGCAAATCCAGCACGATGCTTGACCCGAATGGCGATATGACCCGCGCGGAAATGGCCGCGATCATCAACCGCTCGTTCGGTTGCTACAAAACGGCGGACATTTCACAGTACAAAGACGTTTCCAAGAGTAAGTGGTACTACAAAGACGTTGCAATGGCCGTGCAGATGGGTACTTACAACGGCCGGTCTGCTTCGTCCATGGCTCCGGATGCGCCGATTTCGCGGCAGGAAGCCATGACGGTTGTTGCCCGTGCGCTGGAACTGGACTACGATTCGTATTCCAAAACAGACCTGTCTGCATTTTCCGACCGCAGCGAGATTTCCAACTGGGCGCTGCCTTACGTCCGGGCAATGGTCGGTGCAGACTACATTCACGGCCGCGGCAAAGTCCTTGCTCCGCTGGATAACATCACCCGCGCAGAATTTGCACAGATTTTTGCAAATATCATTGGCACTTACATTGTGTCCAAGGGTACTTATGACAAGGACATTAAAGGCAGTGTCCTGATCCGCACCGACGATGTAGAGCTGAAAAACCTGACCGTAGACGGCGATCTCATCATCGGCTGCGGTGCGGCAGACGGTAAAATCACGCTCGACAACGTGACCGTCAAGGGTCGTCTGCTCGTCTGGGGCGGCGGTACAAAAGCCGTGTACTGCAACGCTGGGACGAATATGCCCGCTGTTGTCGTAGCCCGCGTAGACGATGCCGTGAAAGTCATTTATGACAGAGACTCCACCCTTGCGGTCATTGACACAATCAAGGTTCGTATCACTGAACGTGCGAAGCAGCACAAGGAAACGGAAGTCATTTTTTACGACGTTTCCGGATTGCGCGAAGCCCAGAAGCAGCTCAACGCGATTGTCGCGGACAGCCAGATTGCTCTTACTGCTCCTGCTCATCTTTACGCACTTGTCGGAGAAACCGGCGTGAAAGCCGAGTTTGTGAACAACAGCAAGTCGGACACCCACAAGGTGGAAATCCGCAGAAACAAGGACAATGCGCTCATTGCGGATGCCTTTGAATTGGCGGCTGGCAAGAGTATTTCCACGCTGACGCTGCTGGAAGCGCCGGAGTTTGGGAACGTAGATTGCACCGTGACTGTCACCGCGTTCCGCGATGGCAAGCAGATCGGCACGCTGAACACTGAGTTGACGCTCCATACCGCTTACCTCTGGCCGAAGGAGGTGCAGTGATGAACAATGTTAAAAAGGCAGCGGCACTGCTTCTGGCGCTGGCACTCATTTTTGCATTTCCCGTCACAGCTTCGGCAGCAGAAACAACGGAAGCGCGCGTACCCGTTACGCTCACCGTGGTCAATACGGTTTCCCCGATTTCGTGTACAGTTCCCGCCGTGCTACCGGTTTCTCTCGTTGACGGCTATGTGGTCTGTGCCAACAATGCCGCGATTACCAACACCGGCAAAACCGGCGCAATTCGCGTCACGAAAGTCGATGTTCAGGCTGGCACGTTTGAGATTGGAAGCTACGATGATTTCTCGGCATCCAAAAACAGCATTGCGTTGTCTATCAACGGTTGCAGCACAAAAGGCGCAGGCAGCCTGACACTTGCGGATGGTGCATTTCCGTCTATCAGCGCAGAGAAGTCGCTGGCAATCCGCTACAAAGCGAAGGTATCTGCCAGTGAAGCTGTTACAAACATTAACGCAGCAACCGTGATCTTCACGATTGCTGCCGTCATGGAGGAGGGATAACGCATGAAGATTAGAAAACTGACAGCCCTGCTTCTGACCCTCTGTATGATCTTTTCGCTGTCTGTGGCCGCATTCGCCGCTGAACCGGAAGCGCACACGATCTACGACAGCGCCCCTGACGAAGAAGCTACTGTTTCTGCCGAAACAACTACCTCCGGCACGATCCCCGGCAGCAAGATCAAGTGGGAGCTGAACGAACACAACTGGCTGACGATCTCCGGCTCCGGCGACTGTGAGCCGTTCACAAGCAAGGATGACCAGCCGTGGGCGGCTGTCCGGGAGCAGATCACGCAGGTCTGGTTTGATGATATGGACGCATTGCATATCGCTGACCTTGCGTACTGGTTTGAAGACTGTGTCCATCTGACCACAGCCGAAATCCCCAGCACCACGCCGACGATTGGCAAACACGCCTTTTACAACTGCCCGAAGCTATCCACGCTCACGATCTATTACGGAGAGGACATTCTGGAATCCATCGGCGAAGAAGCCTTCTGGCGGGAAAACGACAGCGGCGATACACTCTATATCGGCTATATCATCGGGTATCCCAAATCGTCGGTGCCGTTCTACGATTATGATTGGGCCGGCTCCAATCGGAACAACAAATACTTCTACGATTTGTACGGCGTATATTCCGATACCCCCGCAGCCGTTGGCATCATGAGTGCGCCGGGCATTTCCGTCACCTCGACTGGCTCGATTATCGGCAACTGCCCGTCGTGTGGGAAGTATTCATTCCAGGGAACATACGTCGAAGTCGCACATTCCTCGCGTGGTCATGCCAACTATAATGAATGCAATAGCTGCCATTACGTTCAATATTTAGGCACATACACTACCAAGAGCCACGGATCCGGTGCTTATGGGTCGGGCACCTGCCCGGATTGCGGCAGCCATACATGGGTGTTGCAAAGCCAGCAGGCAGCGACCTGTACCAGCAACGGTTACAGAAGCTATTCTTGCGCTTGCGGGCAGACCAAGAGCGAAACGATCTATGCAAGCGGTCATAGCTATAGCTATGGCTCGTGGGAACAGTATTCGTCCAGTCAGCACCGGCGCGAAGCCTATTGCCGGAACTGCGGCGATTCGGATTACGAATACGCCAGCCACAGCATGAGCTACGGATCGTGGAGCAATTCTTCTTCCAATCAACATAGCAGAACGGCATCCTGCCGTACTTGTGGGTACTCCACAACGGAATACGGAAATCATAGCTATTCCACTGGCGCATGGAGCAAGTACAGTGATACGCAGCACCGACGTGCAAAAACCTGTACGTCCTGTAGCGCGTCTACCTATGATTATGCAGATCACAGCTATTCCTACGGTTCGTGGGTTTCGGACAGCGAAACGCAGCATAAGCGTACCAAGACGTGCTCGGCTTGCGGAGATTCTGGCTATGAATATGCAGACCACACCGATGCGAACGGCGATGGAAAGTGCGACGATTGCGGCGCAACGGTTTCGTTGACGGTCACATGGGACGCGGGCGGCAACGGCGGTACGATTGACGGCAAGGCCAGCTTTTCCGAAACCATGAAGCCGAACAGCAAGCCGACCGCGCCCAGCGCTTCTCCTGTGAAAACCGGATACACATTCAAGAACTGGTATACCGAAAAAACGGGCGGCAAGCTCTATAACACCGTCACGTCGATTACGACCAGCCAGACGTTCTATGCGCAATTCACTGCAAACACCTATACTGTGACATGGAACCTTGGCGACGGACGTTCGGAAACGACCGAGCAGACTTACGGTGAAAAACTCGTTCTCCCCACCGATCCGGAACGTAAAAACGCCGAATTTTTAGGCTGGTTTACGGAGAAAGACGGCGGTACAGAAGTTACGGCAAACACCGTTTTCAAGGAAACTGCTGCGACAACGTATTATGCGCACTGGGAAATTACTGAGTTGTTTTCGGTGACAGTTCCGGCGACCCTGCCGCTCGTCGTGGACGAAGCCGGTAAGGTCTATGTTGCTTCCGCTTCCATCGTCAACAATTCTACCGGTGATGTAATGGTTTCTTCCGTCAGCGTTACCAGCAAAAACGGTTGGGAGTTTGTTCCGTATTCGACCAACATGGCAAAGGCCAAAGTGGATGCCAAGCAGGTCGGCTTCAAGATCAATTCTTCCGAGACCAGCAAAACCGGCGATTCCGAGGTCTTCACACTGGCTGCGCCGTGGACGGTCAAAGAAGCAGATGCACTCTCCATCAACTATGATGCCGTCGTGTCCGCCGTCTCTCAGCCTGTGACCGGGCAGGAGATCATGTCGGTCGTCTTTGTACTCGAATGGGCGTAAACGATAGTCGTCAGACCGGGCTGGACGAAGCGGTTCAGGTCGGCAGCACCGCCGCAAAGGTCGTGGAAGGCGCCGCAAAAGCAGGTAAGATCACGGCCGCAGCTGCAAATGGGGCCGCCCTCGGCGGTCCCTACGGCGCGGCTGCCAGTGTCGCAATCGCGGCAGCCAAGCACGGGAAGAAGATTCTTCTTGCGCTGCTCGCCATCCTTGCGATCCCGCTGCTGTTCCTTGTGATGCTTCCAACGCTGATCTTCGGCGGCACGGCGCAAACCACCGGCGATACCACCATTCTGAACGATCAGGCAGCGATCACCGAAAACATGAACGAGATTGCATTTGCAGTCAGCGACCTGCTCGGCAGCGGCATTGCCGACGCCGAGCAGCGGATCGCGGACGATTTCGCCGCATCCAGCGCCGATCAGTATGAGATCGTCAACCCGTATGAAAACGAGCGCATCAATAACGTCAATCTGTTCATCTCACAATACTGTGCCTACCGCGATACGGACGTTGCCGCCATTTCTCTGGAGGATATGAAGCAGCTTCTGCGCGCTGGCATTGGCGAACTTTACGACTATACTTATGAGGACGAAACGCGCGAGATAGAAGAAACCATTCTCAATGAAGACGGCGAGGAGGTCACAGAGCTTCGTGAGGTGACGGTGCGCGTCTACACGCTTTCCTATCGCGGCGAAGCGTATTTTGCCGACTCCATTTTTCATCTGACCACTGAACAGAAAACGCTCGCACAGAACTTCGCCGAAAATCTCAGTCTGTTTCTGGGCGACGGCCTGTTCCAGAATCTTTCCTCGTCTGAGAGCAGCTTCACGATCCCCGCACTTGGAAACATCCGCTATACGGACGGCGGCACGGAGGTCGTCTACTACAATCAGCTCGATGAACGCTATGCGAACAAACCCTATGGCACCGATAATATTGGTGGCTACGGCTGCGGACCGACTTGCATGGCAATGGTGGTATCCTCTCTCACAGACGATCTGGTCGATCCTGTGGAGATGGCAAAGTGGTCATATGAGCACGGCTACTGGTGCAGCGGAAGCGGTTCGTACCACGCGCTCATCCCGGCGGCAGCCGAAGCGTGGGGCCTGCCAGTCTCCGGCTGCACCGCATCGGAGCCGCAGCGGATCACGGACGCGCTTTCCAGCAGCAAGCTGGTCGTCGCCATCATGTCCGCTGGGCATTTTACCTCGTCCGGGCATTTCATCGTGCTGCGCGGCGTCCAAGATGAAAAGATCCTCGTTGCCGATCCAGCCAGCCGGACGCGGAGCGAACAGAGCTGGGATCTGTCCATCATTTTGAATGAAGCCAGCAAAGCCGCCGGTTCCGGCGGGCCGTTCTGGATCATCGGCTAAAATCTGCACCCGATCAGCACTGCTGACCGGGTGCATTTTCATAATTTACAGAAAATTCACAGGTTCAAGTGGTCTTTTTGTCGTTTTGCGGTGCGTATTGTTATAGAAGGATTTGGAGGACAAACCTATGAGGACAACCATCCAACAGCTTGCAGAATTTCTGAACGCCTGCCGCGGGAACTGGCGAAATGCCTGCTTTATCTCCTGCGGCGTCTGCAAATGTCATTCGCCGTGTTCCGGTTATCTGATGAGCGCAGATGCCGGCGGCAAGCCTGTTCTGATCTCCGCTGCCGAATATGAACGTCTCACCGGGCAGCGGATCGACCCAAGCGAATGCCGCGGCAACCTCTCCCGCAGCGCCTTTGAGGACATTTATGCGCTGTATCTTAACTGGTGCCTGTCAGACGATGAAAGCTGCTGTTTACAGATGCTCTCTCTTCTTCCTTCTGAGTAATACATAGGAGGATCTCAGTTTGAAAAAAGCCCACATTACCTGTCCATACTGCCACGCGCCGGCGCAGCTTCGCCCGGCCAGCAGCATTTATGGCATCCACACGAAAGACCGGACAGCGAAGCTCTACGTCTGCTCCCGGTATCCCGCCTGCGACGCTTATGTACAGGCGCACAAGGCGACCGGACTTCCAATGGGGACTCTTGCCAACAAAGAGCTCCGGCAGAAGCGGATGCAGGCACATCGGACCTGCAACCAGCTTTGGGAGAAAGGTTTCATGCGCAAACAGGATGCTTACGCATGGCTGTGCGTCCGGCTCGGCATCCCGGAAGCGGACGCACATATTGCCAACTTCTCGGAGTATCGCTGTGACCAAGTTATATTGCTTTGCAAGGATTTTTTGAACGCACAAAGGAAGGTGAAATATAATGGATCGAAGCAGCATCGTATTGACCGCTGAGCAGCAGTTTCTCGTAGAAAACAGCCTTGAATTTGTCCACTGGACGATTGCAAATCTTATTCCCAAAAGCAACTGCCGTATGGAATATGACGATCTCTTTCAGGAGGGCTGCGTCGCGCTGTGCCATGCGGCGGCAAGCTATCATGGCGGCACTTCGTTCAAGACCTACGCCATTACGGTCATCCGCAACCATCTGATCGACTGCTGCCGCAAGCAGACAAACTGGCGGAAGTATATCTCCGAGCAGTCTTTGGATGACCCGGACGCAGGTCTCCCGACGCCGTTTTGCACAGACCGTGCGCATTTTTCCAATGTGGACACAAGTGCGGTACTTACCGTCTGCAAGAAACACTATCGCGGTGTCGCAAAACTCGGTATTGACGCGCTTGTTCTGAAAGCGAAGGGCTTTGACTGCAAGGACATTGCGGTTCTCTATCACACCAGTTCCAATAATGTCGGCGCATGGATCTCCCGCGCGGCAAAGAAGCTCCGCCGCGACCCGGATTTTCTGGACGCTTTCGACATCGCCTGTTGAAATTGTAAGCTGGTGCCCGTAAAAGAAAAACAAAAGCACATTGGAGGTACTGTTATGGAATACACGAAATACGCAGCCGTCGGGCATTTCAAATGCCATCGCACACTGGCTGGCAAGAAATATCCCGTTGTCATTGTGGGGCAGAAAGAATATATGCTCGATGTGCAGGAAATGACCGTCTGGAGCAGCCTTGCTTGGCGCATTCTTTCGCGCAGCCAGATCGCAGAAGCATATCTGAAACTGACGCGCGGGCTGTCGTTTACCTCCCGCCGGACGCTGGACGACTGCATTGACCGGCTTGTCTCACGTGGACTGGTCGCGGAGGGGCGCGGCAGCAGCGAGTATGAGGCGCTTTATGATCTGCTTTCCTGCCTGTACATCACGCCGGTTTCCGCAAATCCATTCCTGCGGATTGGCGCATTCCTGAAACTCTGGATTTGGGACGGTATGCCTTTTTCTAAAGCAATCCATCTGTTCTCGCACCCGAAATGCAGCGTGGAGGAACGGCAGATCGTGCGGCTGGCAAATCAGGCGCTTCTCAGCAGCGCAGAACTGATCAAATGCGCCGAGCGCGGTGTGCGGACGCTTCGCTCCGACGAGCAGCTCATGGATTGCCTGTATGATGACGAACTGACCACCTGCGAGAATCTGCCTATCCTGATGGCCGCGTCCCGGCAGGCGCGCCCTGTCTCGGCGGCAATCGCAAACCTGTATCTGCACAAGCAGATCGTCTTTGAGCGGTGCTGAATATGAAAAAGCTCCTCACGTGGCCCGCGCCGCTGCTTCAAAAGTGGCTGCTTTCGCTGCTGCTCTGCCTGCCGTTTCTGGCTGCGGCTATTGTTTCCGCATTCTCCGGCGATCGGACGTTTCTGATCCTCAGCACATTGCTCTTGCTTTTTTGCGGCGTTCGCTGCGCAGAGCTTTATGTGCTGCTCGTGAACGAACGCTATTGTGCAGAGGAAGGCACCTGTCTCTCAGTTTCCAGCATTCCATTCCAGCGGCAGCGCAGGGTCATTCTGCAAAAATCGGACGGTGCACAGGTCATTCTCTGCGTTGAAAAGAATAAGCGGCTGTCTGTGGGGCAAGCGTATCGGGTCTATTTGCCGGTCAGTACAGTTGTCAGTGAGGTTAAGAAAACATATTTGCCGCACCCCTGTGCGTTGGCCGTGGAGAAAATTGAACCTGCATCTTTCGATTGCGAGGAATCGGCAGACTGAACCTCTTGGTTTCTTGAAATTGTTGTCTACCTGTTTTCGTTGATTATTTTTCCGTAGTTTGCTATACTATAAATGAGAATGATGTAAGGAGGTGCTTACCATGCCCGTTGATGAGATTGAAGTCATAAAACAAAAGCTGGTCGATCAAATCAAGCCGATTGGCGTTTATCTGTTTGGCTCTTTTGCCAACGGTACCGCGCACGCCGACAGCGATTTTGACTTCTACATTATTGTAGATGACAACGAGAAAGATCTTCACGCCGTAGCCACTTCTGCATACAAAGCGATTCGCGGCGTGAAGCAGCGCCCCGTGGATATTTTGGTCGGCACAAAAAGCCGCTTTGACGAACGTAAGAATCAGTTCACCGTAGAAAACGAGGTATTCCACAAAGGAGTTCTGCTCTATGGATCAGCAAGTTAAACAGTGGATTGACTATGCCGCGCAGGATCTAGGCGTTGCCCGGCATCTTTTTGAAAACTATCATCCCAAGCCGCTCGAAATCGTCTGCTACCACTGCCAGCAATCCGCAGAGAAAGCAATCAAAGCCGTAATTGTTTCTCTGCACTGGCCCACCGGGATTCCCAAAAGCCACGATCTTTCTTTTCTGCTGAATCAGATTCACAACTATATCTCCATCCCGGATGCAATCGGCGATGCTGCAGATGCCCTAACGCCATTTGGTACCATGACACGATATCCGAACGAACTGACTGTCGAGGAGCATCATGCAAAGCAGGCAATCGCATTTGCAGAGCAGATTCTAAATTGGACAGCATCTGCTTTGCGATAAAGCAAAAATCACAGTTGCATAACCGAAGCGGTCGCAGACTTGCGACCGCTTTTTTCTGCATTTTGCAGAAAAATCGTATTGCCGCCCTATTTTATAAGTAGAGAGTATTCTTTGTCCATCGCGAAATCTATATATAGTTTTAACATAATTGACAATCCCAATATATTGTGCTACTATATTCATGTAATTGATATTTGTGCAGTTCATCGGAACGCAGACCGTATGGTCTGTGCGTGGGGCTTCTCACATTGCACACGTTGGTCAGGTTTGTATTTGAGTGCTGGTAGCATGGTATTTGCCCGCAAGGGGTAGATGTCGCTGCCGGCATTTTTTATATAGATATTCATGCCGGTGGCAGAAAGGAGTGTTATGGCAAAAGCGAGTCTCATCGGGCTGATCACGCAAGGCCCGGAATTGCAGCACAGCGCCAAGGGTGAACCCTATGTCCGCTTTTCCGCAGCCGAGTACGTCGGCTTCGGTCCGCAGCGGCACACGCAGTTTATCGACGTGTGGGCATGGGGTTACATGGCGCAGCGGCTTGCAAAGTGCAGTCTAGGTAACGGCGATTTTATCTTTTTGAGCGGCACGTTGGAGTTGGAAGAATTCACGAAAAAAGACGGCGCCACAAAGGATAAACGCTTGAAGCTCAGATTGGACGATTGGGCACCTGTTCCGCAAAAACGGAAATCAGGCCGTCCAGCGCAGAATGAAACAGAGGTTTTTCCAGTCTCCGCCGAGCAGATCGACGGTGACCGGGAAGAACTGCCGGAATAATACCGGCGCAGCGGAAGAGGACCCGCACCAGATGATTCAGAAATGATTCGTCGGTGCGGTTCCTCTTTTTTTATTTTACGAAAGAATTTTGAAAGGTGGCTTATTTTTATGAAACGATCCAATCCTCTGTGGGGAAGTGTCTCCGTCCTGATCGGTGTGGTCATTGCGATCCTGGCGCTGGTGCGCGGCGCATGGCTCGTCCCGCTTTTGCTCCTGACCTTTACGGCGTGGGGCCTGTGGGTGGTCATGTTCCAGCTTCAGCCCGCGTGGGATTCCATCCGCGGGTATCGGAAGAAAGAACACGACGCCAGACGGCAGCGGGAAGCCTCGCTTTACAGTACGGCGCAGGCAAATAGCGACGCTATGCAGCTTTTGCTGCGGCACGTCAACCATCGGATCTCTGCGTATCTCAAGTCGGTCTATCCGAGCGCCCGCTGGGAGTGGACAACCGGGAACCCAACTGCGCTCGTTATGCAGGGCGGCACCGGACGCATCCGCGTGTATGGTATTGAAGAATATGACTATGCGGACGTTCAGATCGACCGCAACGGGAATCTCTCTTGTAATCTCCTGAAAGTCGTGCCGGTGCAGCCGCGTATGGATGCGCCGACGCCGCCGAACCAGCAGCCGGTCGATCCGCAGGTCTGGTATGACGTGGAGGGACGTGAAGTGTTGGAGCGTGTGATCGCGGATCTGGATTCCCGCGGCCACAGCAGCCTGACGCTGAAAGAGGACGGCAGCGTGTGCATCCATGAGGACGACGACACGCGGGATGTTCCGCAGGAGCATCTGACTGCCTTCCCTCCCAAGGTCTACTGGCCGCGTCTGGGACAGGTGCTGGAAAGTGAAGGCCTGACCGCAAACGTTCAGGATCACGAGATCGCCGTATCATGGTAATTTTTTGAGAAAGGAGCGAAAATTCGAATGAAAAGCGGACGCAGTATTCAGGATGTGAGCCGCGAGATCCTGCGCCAGCAGGAGGCAAAGGCAGACTATCTGGTCGCAACCGACCGCCTGCACATGGATACCTGGGGCGACAGCCCTGTGATCCGTGTGCTCGACCGTGAGGGCATCGACCAGATCGAGCCGCTGGAGATTCAGCAGACCGCGCATCAGCAGATCGGCACCTATTTGGACATCCCCAGCAAGTATTATGACCGGATGCTCCAACGCGATCCCGCGCTTCTGAGCTACAACGTCAACCGCTGGTTCCAGAAAGAACCGGAGCAGAAGCTGCTGCGGACGATGGACGGCAAGGCCAGAGCGTTTCTCAGCAACCGCTATCGCCGCATCGACAATCTGGACATCGCCCGCGTTGTCCTTCCCATCATTGGCGAAATGGAGGGCGCACGCTTTGAAAGCTGCGAGATCACTGACGACCGGATGTATCTAAAAGTTGTCAATCCGCGCTTGCAGGCAGAGGTAGTTCCCGGTGATATTGTGCAGGCCGGCATTATGATCTCCAACAGCGAGACAGGACTTGGTGCCGTCAACATTCAGCCACTCATTTACCGGCTGGTATGCTCCAACGGCATGGTCGTAAATGAAGCCGGCACCCGCCGGGCGCACATTGGCCGCGTGAACACCACGGATGTGAACTTCGCCCTCTATTCCCAGCAGACGCTGGATGCAGAAGATCGCGCGTTTGTCCTGAAGATTCAGGACACTGTGCGCGCTGCCGTTGACGAAGCCAGATTCTCGACGGTTCTGGAGCGGATGCGGGAAAGCAAACAGGCGCAGCTCAACACGCAGGACTTGCCCGGTCTTGTCAAGCTCGCCGGTTCCAGCTTCGGTATCTTAGAGGAAGAAGGCAAGGGTGTTTTGCAGCATCTGATCGAGGCTGGAGACTTTACGCTCTATGGCCTCGCAAACGCTGTCACGCGGTTCAGTCAGGATGTTGAAAGCTATGACCGCGCAACGAAGCTGGAGGAGATCGGCTACAGCGTGATGACGATGTCGCCGTTGCTGCTGCAAAAGATCAATCAGACACAGGTCACAAAACTTGCCGCATAACGGCAGACAGTAAAATTTGAAAAGGAGTTTTCTTTATGAGTATTCAGAATAACACCGCAGTTGATGTGTATCAGGATTTTATGCTTCCCACGGCGCTGGACAGCGATTTTTCGAGTGAGGATCTTGCCGATGATATGGAAGGCTTACAGCTGACCATGCAGCGGGTCAAGATCCCCGGCGGCGGAAATCTGCAGTTTGAGATTCGCGGCGATGACCCGGACAACCCCGACTATGAGCGCAAGCTCGTCGGCGTGATTCTCTATCACCATCTCGCCAACGCCTACTGGCCAGAGGGCAGCGAGTACGACGACAACGTGCCGCCATTCTGCCAGTCCTTCGACGGCAAGCAGGGCTACGGTGAACCGGGCGGCGTCTGCGCAGCCTGTGCATTCAACCAATTCGGCAGTACGGCAAACGGCAGCGGAAAAGCCTGCAAAAATATGCGGCAGATCTATCTGCTGCGCAGCGGCGAGTATCTTCCGCTGCAACTCTCCCTGCCGCCCACAAGCCTGCGCCCGTTCAATGATTTCATGAACCTCGCCTTTGTCGCCCGCCGGCGTCCCAGCTATTCCGCCATCGTGGAGATCGGTCTGAAGCGCGCGGAAAGTGGTGGCTATACCTACAGTGTCGCCACGTTCCGAAAGGTACGGGATCTTGAGGGGGAAGGTCTTGCGGCTGTTAAAAGCTACGCAGCAAATTTCAAAGAGCAGGTCAAATCGCTTCTGGCACAGCGTGTGGAGAACTACAAGTCCGATGTGGAATCACTCACCGGCACGGCTCCCTTGGAGCTCGCCGATAACGGCGACCACTTTTCCTATCCGGGCGTCATTGACGGCGAACGCGACGAGCTGCCGCTCTAAACAAAAGCAGTCAGCAAAGCTTGCTCCGCTGAGCAAACGGCAGGTGCGCTTCGCCGAAAAGAATCACAAGCTGGTCTATGCGTTTTTGCAGGAGCAGCGGTATGATCCTGGCGAATATTACGATCTTGCCGTTATGGGCTACCTGCGTGCCGTAGAGCGATATTGCTCCCACGCCTATCTGCGCCGCTTTTCGTTCTCTACCGTCGCCTACCGCGCGATGCAGCAGAGCATCGCGTCATGGAAGCGCGGAGAGAGCCGGCGCAGGCAGGCGGAGGAAGCCTACTGTGCGCTTTACGGCCGCAGGGAGACTGTCTGTGACGCGGAGCTTTCGGAAGCATATTTCTTCTCGGAGCTGCAAAAATGCGGAACGCCGCAGCAGGCTGCGTTTGCGCTGCTGCGCCTGCATGGGTACAGCATTGCGGAGATCGCCGCGCGGTACAAGCTCGACCCGCGGCGTGTACGCCGGATGCTCAAAAGTCTGCATTCCGCCTATCTGCGGTTCCGCGGGGATGGGAAGGAGGCGACAAAATGAAGGATCAGCACACAAGGATGCTCCACGGGCGGCTGCTCCGGCCGCTGAGAGTCGGCAGCAGCGCGCTTATCGACCACGAAGGGCAGTTCATTCTGACCTCGCTGGTCACGTCCATCCAGGTGCAAAATGAACAGGAAGCAAAGTTTGAAACGCTGAATACCCACTATCATGTGAAGTTTTCTCCGCTTCAAGCAGCAGTTGCGGCGTCAATTCTGATGGCCGTCGCTGCATGAATGAACCCCCGGCGGCGATCTCCCGTCTGATCGCCGCCGGGCCCGCTGACCGCAGCCACAGTTTTTGTGGCTGCGGTTTTTCCGTCAGGAGGTTTTATGAACGAACAGATTATCCCGGTTTCCGGGAATCAAAAAATCGCGTTCCAGTGCCAACGGTGCGGCGCGTGCTGCCGGCACGTGGAAAACAAGGTCATGCTGGAGCCCTACGATGTTTATCTGCTTGCGCTTCATTTTCAGTGCGAGGCACAATCCGTCAGGCCGGAAGATATCTGCGCACAATATGCGCACCCCATGCCGTTGGAACCGTATTTTCCGATTTTTCTGCTGAACGCCGTGGGCGAAGATCAACATTGCATTTTCCTGAACGGAAATCATTGCAGTGTTTATGCGCGCCGTCCGCGTGCCTGCCGAATGTACCCATTCACTGTGGATGCAGGGCGGCGCGGTAAGGACTTCGAGTATTTTCTCTGCACGGATTACCCCGGTCACTTCGGCAAAGGCCGCATCCGAGTCAGCGACTGGTTCTATGAGAATTTCCCCAAAGACGCCCGTCGCTTTGTGAAAGCCGATTACGCAGCGATCCGGCAGTATGGCAAGCTGCTCCGGCAAATGATGCCAGCGCAGGTCGAGCATTCGCTGTTCCAGCTTCTGTTTTACCGCTACTGGAATTACGACCTGAGCAAGCCCTTTCAGGAGCAGTTTGAACACAATCAACGCCAGCTGCTTGCATTCCTGTGGGAGCAGTTGGGTCAAAATGGAGGTTATACATGAATCGATCCAGAATCACCGGTGCAATTCTCCTGCGCTGGGACGATTGCACATCCATTCTTTCGAAGCACTTGACAACGCTGCTGCAGCGTCCGATTCAGCTGTGCCACATGGTAGAAGACTACGACTACTGGTGCATCGCGTTAAAAACCGGAAGATTCTCCATCCCGGAGCTTCATGTTCTGCTGGATGCGATTTCCGCAACCACGACAGACTTTCCGGATCTGATCCCGGATGATTCCGACCGGACACGCTCATTCAGCATGGAGTTTTCCCGTGCACTTTTACAGCATTTTTTACACGCAAGCTGGCGCTACGAACATCTCACCGAGGAGTATCTGATAGTAATTGATGTGGACATCTCTGTTCCTGCATGCTGCATTACGAATGGAGGGGTGCCGGATGTCTGATGCAAAGCTGATGATGCCGCTATTTTGTAACGGCACGTTTAACTGTGGCGGCCGCAGAATCCGCGCGGTCCACCTCTATGATGTTTCCGATGGGGAGCACCGCTATCGCCTTTGGACAAAAGCAGGGACGCCAGATATAGACTATCCCCGCGTAGAATCTGACCGCTACCTGCTATACGTTGAGATCCACGGATACCTCGCACCGCTTGGCATGACAGAATATTTTCTGACCGAACATTGTGGGTATTTGCCGGCTATGCGGGAACTGTATGGCGGTGCAGAACATCGGAGAACGTATTTTGACAGTCTGCAAAAGAGCGCTATTGAGGAAGCTGTCGCAATCGAGAGAACTGTGATCTACCATCTGGGCAAAGAATCGCCCCGGCAGGCAGACTATATCCACGGTATCCTCAATGAGCATCTTATGCGGTATACCGCCAGCAAGGAAAGCGAAGGCAAAACCTTCCCGGATTATATCGGCGCATTGATGGCGGATGAGCTTGACCACTGCATACAGCTTTCCAAAATCTATCAGGCAAATAAACAGCAGGAGGATGAAATCCGGTAGGCACAGATTGCCGAGCAGGATCGTGTGTACCAGCAGTCTGTCAATACAGAAAAAGAAAAAGCTGTCGGCGCCGCGCTGCAAATCATCCGCAGCGGCGGTACATTGAAAAACGATACGCTTTGCTATTACAAAGACGATGGCTCGTTTGTGGAAACCTCGTTGATTCTGTATTTGATGCGCGAATATCACATTGACGTGCCGCTCCGCACACAGGGATGGATCAAAGAGCGGTTGGCAAGTGCAACCGTTCAGGAGGACTTCTGCGGCTCCGTTACCTACTACCGCGCAAGAAAGAGCCAATGCTCGCAGAAATTCTTTGACTGTATGCGGGATCTGATTACGGCAGTCCATGATATGAAGGAGAAAGCGGCATAATCAAACCACATATAAGTTGGGCGGCACAGAGTTTTCTGTGCCGCTTTCAAACTCAAAAAGGAATGGAGAAACCACAAATATGAGCAGTGAAATTTACTACGAAAAAGCATTTATCTCTATTGGGGACAGATTTATTCCGCTTGTCTGCCGCGGATCGACCAATACCTTTGAATTTAATGTGCATGGGTGCGAGGTCGCGGAGCGGTACTGGTCTGTTCTGGATCTCCCATATCGGGGCAGACTGTTATTTACAAGCGATGAGATCCAGAAGATCGCGGAAACCTATGAAGGCTTCAACAGCGGCAACCGCGGCGGTATGCGCAAGAGTCGGAACAGCGCTTTTGAAGCTGGTGAGTTTCAGCGCTGGTTCCTCGCGGGCCTGAAGAACGCGCACACGATTGAGGAATACCGTCAATACGGGAATTCTATCGTCCTCACAGACCGGCATACACAGAAGATAACGTATGCCCCCACGACAGAAGCATTCTTGGCCGCGCTTTACCGCATCGGTGAGCAAAACGCTGACATCCGTTTTGATTCCTGCCGCAGCTTCTACCATCCGCCGCATGTCAGCAAGCAGTCAAAGTTTGATAAGTTGAAACAATTCTATGTCCTAAAAGCATGGAGCGGATACTTTGTAAAGCGGACACGGCACGGCGTCATGACCATTCGCACCGACGATCCGACGGTTGCAACCGTGCGGAAATTCAGGACGAAACAGGCCGCGCAGAAGTACATGGAGGAAAATGCTCCGTTCTTTTCCCATGTTCCTTTTTCTGTCGAATGTGTACGGCCAAAAGAGGTGGTGAAAGCAACGCTCGGTCTTGCGACGTCTTGACAGAAGTACATAATTTGTCTATCATAAAGTCAGAATAAATCCTTGGAGGGGTGCTATATGATGATTCGATCTGCAACGGCCCTTCGGAATGACTACGATGGCATGGTGAAGCTCTCGACCGAAAAGCAGGAGCCGATCTATCTGACGCGCAGCGGTGACGGTGAAATGGTATTCCTGCCGATCGCGCTTTGGGAAAAACGTCAGGCAGAGCTGGAGCTTTTTGCGGACATGCTGCGCAGGGAGCAAACCAAACTCTCCGGTGCAAGAACATATTCCGCAAGCGCGCTGCGCGCCGATGTGGAGGATGTCCTTCGTAAGAGTTGAGTGGTTAAATGCGGCGCGGAATGAGTTTCTGACCTTTCTGAAATACTACAAAAGCCGCAGATGTCAAGTCTGAATTGCACCAAATTTTCATCGTATATTTCATCACTTCGCGTATAGCCAGCCCCAGCAGCTTGTGGTATCATACTCTCGTTTGTTTGACACCACGACGAGGAGGCTCATCATGCAGTACACCGACAACGAAGCCGCTTTGATTGGCGGGTTGATTTCCAACTACTTTCTTCGTCCGGCTGTATCCGCCGCACTGAAGGATTCTTATACCCGCGTGCTGGAGCATCTGCGCACAGGCCGGGTGTCTGCCGCCGATCTCAAGCAGGTTCAGAAAGCGCTGGCATTTTTGACGCCGACCTGTCAGATGTCCAGAGAGGCCCAGCGCGACCTGATGGGCGCCAGCCTGAAGACGACGGCGCTGCTAAGTTCCTGCCGCTGATTGCAAAAACCACAAATCGTTAAAAATGCTGCCGGCTTACGTTCCGGCAGCATTTTTTCTATACAGAAAAGAGCGCCCCGAAGGGCGCTCCTCGCAGATGAAACAGGTCACATACGGAATTTACGGATGCAAAGGAAAAGCTGGATGCAAAGCTCTTGATACAGATCTTCATCCCATACACCGTCAATAACGGATTCCTTGGTCAGTAATGGTTGGTACATTGCCAGAATTTTCTCGTTCGCGAGGTCATCTCCGCTTTTGGCAAGAATCAGAAGCTCGTAGAAATTCATGTTTCCTCCTCCAGTTTCTCCCGAATGCGGCTCAGTGCGCGATAATAGATCGCAGCCGCGCCTTTATATCCAATCTGTAATTCCTGTGCGAGCTCGGTAAACGAGCGCTCCTCCAGAATTCTCGCCAGCAGAATATATCGTTCACGCTTTTGAAGCTGGTCAAGTGCTTCGAGGACTGCTCTGTACTCCATCAGCAGCTCCATTCTTCGGAAGTATTCATCTTCCCATGCTTCTGCCGAGATGGGCTGCCGGTCAGGTTCCATCGGTCGTTCATGCTGTTGCTGTCTGTGACGCTGAGAAAGGTAGGCATTCTTTCTCCGCTTCAGCGCGACTTGAAGATAGGCGGTAAATTGGTTCTGAATCTGATATTCTTCACGGCTTCCGTCATTTCTATATTGCATGATTCACCCTCCGTATCCGTCTGTTTTCTGGCGAACAGGACGGTATACGGGAGGATTTCTGCATCGGTTTGGTCTAAAAAAACGTAAATAGTCACAGCCGGTTTCATGCTTGCACAAATAATCGACTACATATGGAAATGATAACTCAGAAAGGCTTTGCTGTATGGATAAAACGAGAAAACTCTCCAATGCCCAGCATGGATGCTTTCTCTCCTTCACTGGGGTATGCTTGTCTCCTTATTTCACAGTAGCAATGTGCTAAACGGAATATTAAATTCCAGTATATACAAAATCCTCCTTCCGGTTTTCTCTGGAAGGAGGATTTATCCGAGTGTCAACTTCGGTAACTATTATGGTCTAAGATATAGAATCGGGCACACTCGAAATGCCGCCATGCTTCGTCGTAGAGAGACCCGCGGCCCGGCACGCAAATGAAACGATTTGGGTCAATTCTGCTTCGTCCAGATCTTCCGGACGCTTGCCTGTCTGCAAGAGCTTCCACACGGCGCTGCCGCCGAAGATGTCGCCCGCGCCGGTCGTATCGACAACCTTGATATCCTTCAGACTGTCCACATGGCCGCCTGCGTTCCGGTTCTGGAACCAGCAGCCGTCCGCGCCGCACGTCACGAACACGAGCTTCACCGGATAGTGGTCAAGAATATACTGTGCGCCGTCCTGCACGCCGAGGCCGAACAGGAATTCGACCTCTTCGTCGCTGATCTTCACCACGTCGGCCTGCCGGAGGCCCCAGAGCATCTGCTCCTTCGCCTCATTGAGATCGTTCCACAGCGGCTTGCGCAGGTTCGGATCGTAGGTGACGAGCTTGCCGTGTGCCTTTGCATATTCCACGGCGCGATACGTCGTTGTCCGCGCCGGCTCGCCCGTGAGCGAGAGCGTCCCGAAGTGGAACACCCGCGTTTCGTCGATGAGCGAAAGATCCAACTCGTCAAACGTCAGCTGCGTGTCCGCGCCGGGCTTGCGCGCGAAAGCAAATTCGCGGTCGCCGTTTTCGTCCAGCGTCACGAACGCCAGCGTTGTGAACACATCGTCCGCCGCCACAAGTCCCTTCGTCTCGATCCCCGCGCCCCGCAGCGTATTGGTCAGAAGTTTGCCGAACGTGTCCGTGCCCACCTTGCCGAGCATCCCCACCTTCCCGCCGAATTTGGCGATCGCCGCAAGGAAATTCGCCGGGGCCCCGCCCGGATGCGCGGCCATTGTGGGATAGCCGTCCGAGTCGATAGACTGCGTCGTAAAGTCGATCAAAAGCTCACCAAGCGCAACTACATCATACATTCTTTTTCCTCCGTAATTGTAATGCTCCATTGATTCTCATACTTTGCTCCCGGCGCAAGATGGATAAGATCGCTCTTGCAGCTCAGCTCCTCCACCACGTCCTGCCGCGACGGAAGCGACGCCCACGGCTCAATGCAGACATACGGCGCATCCGTGTGCGGCATATGCCAGATACCGAGATACGGCATCTGCGGATAGGCTACGGTCACCGATTTGCCCGTTTTCTCTGAGCATAGGCTCACGCACCGTGCCATATTTTTCAGCACGATCGCATCCTCATCGAACAGCTCGTGACGCAGGCGGATGGTCGTATCGTCTTCCAGCGGGAAGCATTCTGTCTGGCCGTTGAGATAGCAGTCTCCGGTAAAGCCAATACGGTCTGGCAGACATGGCTGCGAAAAGCACAGTTTATAGTCTTCAAAGCCAGTGCTGCCGGTCAGCGGAACCCGGAATCCCGGATGTCCGCCGATGCCGAACGGCAGCTCTTTTTCGTCCTCATTGCAGACGGAATACGTCACATGGACCGTCCAGCCGCGCAGCGCATAGCGTACCCGGAATGTAAAGCGGAACGGATACTGCCGCAGCGTTTCCGGTGTCTGCCGCAGACAGAACGTAACAGAATCGGAAGACTGCTCTTCGATAGTGAAAACAGAATCCTTTGCAAATCCGTGAATGTCCATTGAATAACGTTCGCCGCAGAGCGTATAGCAGCCATCTGTCAGGCGCGCAACATACGGAAACAGCACCGGCGCGCGGTCCGGCCAGTATTGTTTGTCGCCGTTCCAGAGAAATTGTGTTCCTTGTTTGGAGCCAAGCTCCATCATCTGCGCGCCGAACGGATCGACGCACAGCGTCAGGTTTTGATTTTGCAGCGTCAGCATCCGTCAGTCTTTTGCCGCCGGATACTCATTGCAAAGCAGCCGGTAAGGCGGCTCATCTTCCTCGATCTTCGGAAAACGGCCAACCGGCGGATTGAAGCGGTTGTCGGTGTTGTCGTCGTTGCACTGGCTGACCTCGCCCAGCAGGACGGGACCAGTGCCGGGCTCAACCGAAAAATCATGATACAGCCCCTGATAAACGAAAATGCTTTCACCCGGTTTCAACCGGATCTGCGTTCCGGCCGGAACGGTATAGCTTTTGCCGTCGGTGTGGACTTCCACGTCAGATTCATAATCGATTTCTTCATTCGGAAGACGATTGTACACCCGGATCAATACGTTGCCGCCGCCGCGGTTGATGATGTCCTCAGTCTTGAACCAGTGGAAATGGTTCGGTGCGTACTGCCCTTCCCTCAGATACAGCAGCTTTTCCGCATAGACCTTCGGATACTTGTCCGGCATGGCACGATTTCCGTTGCGAATCGTGATAAGCGAAAAACCGAAGTGGTCAAAGTCGCCCTGACCATAATCCGTGATATCCCAGCCGAGCATGCAATCGCGCACTTCATCATATTCGTGCCCCTTGCTTTCCCATGCCTCAGGCGTAAAATGGCAAAAAGGCGGCAGGTAGCAATGTTCCTGTGCGCACATAGCCTCGAGCTCTTTCAACGCTTTGTTGATCTCACTGCGCTTCATAACAGCGCTCCTTTCCATTTAATTTCTATATTCAGTCTCCGCCAGACGGTCCTATTCTGCGCCGTGCGGAGACCGTACTGTCGTTATCAAAAGTTCCGGAGAACAGACCCGTTTTTTCTTGGCCCCGGACGGAAGATCCATCCGGGGCCGGATCATTACTGCTTAGGGAAGATCAATAGAAACTCTTGCGGAGGCTTCGAACATTCTGAGCAGAATGGCCGCGGCCTCGCTGCGCTTGATGGTGCTCGCGGAATGGAACGTGCCCTTCGCGTCGGAACCCGTCAGGATGCCCGCGCGATAGAACTCGTAGATCTCAGCCGCGAACTTGTCGGTCGCCTTCACGTCTGGAATTGCGTTATCTGCCACGGTGTTGATGGCCTTATAAGCCTCCTCCGCACCATGGAAGATGTGGACGAACTCGCCGCGCGTGACCGGTGCATTCATCTGCGCCTTGGTGTAATTCGCGTAGTCCTTTTCGATGATGCCGTTCACAACTGCGTAATTGACATAGCTGTCATACCAGTTCGCGCCGCTGTTTTTCAGGCTGACTTCGCCAGTGCGGTCGAGCTGATGCAGAGCCGCCGCCAGCTTGATGGTCTGCGCCACGGTCAGCGTTGCGTTCGGCTTGAATTCATTGGCCGTCACGCCGTCGATCAGACCGTTCTCCCACGCTGCCTTGACGCTCGAATAGTACCAGCTATCGGACGGAACATCGGCGAACGGGAACTTGCTTACGTTGCTGCCAGCGTTCGGGTTGAACGGGAGCTGCGCAGGTTTGCTCGGGATGACTGGGAGGACCGGAGCCGGGGCGGGTGTCAGCTTCGGAATGGCATGACCTTCTGCGATCTTGTTGCCGCAGCCGAGGCAGTAGGTGTCGCCCGTGTAACCTTCCTCGGTGTAGGTTGCGTCTTTCGCGTCACGAATCTCCGTGCCGCCCACATGGTTGGTCGGGTCAGTTTTCGGGGTAACATCCGCCTCAGTCAGCTCTTCTGTCGCGTTTTCATTTGCAAACAGCTTGCTGCATCCGGAGCAGGTGTAATACGCCCTGTGACCCATGTCGACGCAGGTCGCTTCCACAGCCGGAACCAGCGTCGTGGTGTGATGAATGTGGCCGGTCGCGGGCGCGATGATATAACCGCACACTGTGCAGATCTGCGGATCTATTTCCGTTGCCGCAGCGCCAGGCGTATGGGGCTCTACGTCGTTCTTCTCGTCGCAGCCGGAGCACGCATGCCAGTGATGGGTTTCATCCTTGCTCCATTCTCTGGACCAGCTGTGCTCGTGCGAAGAAGAAGCTTCTGTGAAGCGGAACCAATCGACGTTTGCAACATAGGTCTTGCCGGTGTTGTTTTCGAAGTAGAGATAGACATCGTGCATACCCTTGGTGATCTCGGTCAGCTCACCGCTAAGTTCCACATAGTTGCTCCAGTTGCTTCCGGTCGCCGGGCAAGTCAATGTCGCGATCTCCTTGCCGTCCAGGCTGCCAAGGCGGATATGAATCTGGCCGCCGCCGGCATCTCTCTCCTGCGCAGCGTAGAAGAACGTTACTTTTTTCGCACCGTTCCCGGAGAAATAGACATTGGAATATTTGACCCAAGTGCCGCTTGCAACGCCGCCAATGTTTTTGCCGTCGTTGACAATTCTGCTGTCATGTGCATCTGTTTCAAACTTTGTAAATTCCTCAGCTTCGATCTTCTCGTACGCATTACGGAACTTCGCCTGCGCAAGTTTGATGTTCAGGTCAAGCGCATCGTTTGCGTGATTGAAATCTACGATCGTCGCATTCGGATCATTCAAAGCCGTCTGCGCATTCTGGATTGCCTGATTGAGAGCGTCCTTATGTGCAGCGTCATCTGCCAATCCTTCATAAACCTGCTGTGCTTCTTCGATTTTAGCCACCAGATCCTGGTAGGACTGAATATCATTGGATGCCTGCTCGAGCTGCGATTTTGCATCTTTCAGCGCATCCATCGTGGAATTGTAGTTCTTCGTCACTTCCTCCGCGTTGGAAATGGCGCTCCTCACGGAATTTTGAACCGCGGACGGCATGTTTGATGTGTCAACCTTCTTGATCGCATCAAGCTTTGTCCAAAGATCCTTCATCCCTTCGATCTCGCTCATGGCGTTTATCAGCTTACGGCAGGCCTCCTCGATCTCGGCGTCCGTCTTGTCTTCCTTGGCCGCAACCGTTTGTGCCTTGTCAATGGCTGCGCTCATCAACGTCGCAAGCGGTGCGTAGCCGCCATCGCTGAGAGCCTCCTTTGCTTTTGTCGCTTCCGCGATCATTCCATCGAGAGCATCGGCGTTCAGCGCGGGCATTTCGGTGCTCATCAGTTCCAGCTCGCCCAACTGAATCTCGCTGTCGCTCTTGATATCCAGACGCACATAACGATATTGCACATAATCCGCGGCATTCGTCTTGAACGGCTTCGTATAGAGGCTCCATTCAAATGTCACATTTTCACGCTTGTCCGCTTCCGTCCAGGTCGAGCCGTCATTGGAAAGATAAAGCGTGAAGTTCTTCGGCGCGCTATCCTTGCCGCCGCTCGCAGAGGTCAGTGTATAGAGGCTGACAGCCTGCGGCTTTGCAAATGTGTAATAAAGCGAAATGCTCCCATCCGTAGGCTTCAACGTTGCACTGGTCTTAGGGCAACACCGCACAGAAGAAATCTGAGCGGAATCGTCGAAAATATGATAA
>ENA-UOOC01000608-UOOC01000608.1-human-gut-metagenome-genome-assembly--contig:-C48old-NODE-608-length-34725-cov-14.412114_pt1 | contig 34725 bp, 44 predicted proteins | sample MGYA00242469_ERZ724016 | MGnify/ENA metagenome assembly ERZ724016 | reverse complement strand
GGCCGGTGGCACCTGTGGCGCCGGTGGCGCCCTTCTCGCCCTTGGCGCCCTGCAAACCGCGGGGGCCCTGGATACCCTGTGGGCCGGTGGCGCCCGCGGCGCCCTGCAAACCCTGTACGCCCTGGGGACCCTGTGGGCCGCGGATGTTGTAGGCGGGCGGCGGCGTGGCCGTTTCGCTCAGTACGAACGTCAGGTTGCCCAGGCCGTCCACCGTCGGATACCATGCCGCGCCCCGCGGTCCCTGGTCGCCGGTGTCACCCTTCTCGCCCTTGTCGCCCTTCGCGCCGGTGTCGCCCTTGTCTCCCTTCACGCCGGATACGATGGTGTAGGTGCCGTCGTCCGTCACCACACTGGCCCCGCCGAACTTCAGCCGGCTCCGCTGCGGCATCTGCTGCCCCGCCGCATCGTAGATCAGGTGCCCGGACGAGGCCACCTCCATCCATGTCGCGCCGTCCGAGGATACCTCGATGTGCTCGTCCGCGTTCAGCCGGATATACTTGATGTCCTCGCTGCCGTACTGGATCAGCCGCTCCACGCCCAGCGCGACCAGCGCGTCGATGAGCTTGTTGTGCCCGTCCCTCACCGGCCCGGAGGTGAGCCGGTCAAAGACCTTTTTGTTTTCCTCAGCCGTGCCGCTGAGTTGGTCCGGGGATGCCTGTACGCCTTTGCTGGTAATGTCGGCATCCGTGATCTTGAAATCGCTCAGTCCCATGTGTTCACCGCCTTATCTCCTGTAGTTGGTGCCCGGCTCCTTGTACTGCACGCCGAAGGCGTACAGGCCGAAGGGCTCGTTCACCTCGTCGTTCCGCAGCCGGAACCGCACCTTGTCCACCTTTTTCAGCTTCACCTTGCCGTACAGTGTGCGCGGCGTCTGATCTCCGCTGAAGGTGAACTTCCCGAAGTCGATGTACTCGAAGCTCAGGTACCGGGCCTTGCTCTTGGCGTCGTACACCTGCTTCCAGATACCCCGCACCAGCGCGTAAATCTTCACGCCGGTAACAGGTGCCGCCGCCAGCCGGGCGGCCACGCCTGTGAACGACTTGGTCTGGAAGAACAGGTTGCCGTCGAAGTCCGCCGTGTCCCAGTACGCCGTGATGGCCGCGCCGTCATCGTTGTAGCTGGCCGGGCTGTCCGGATCCGACGCGAACCGGCACAGCTTCCCGTCCGCCGTGCCGAAGCACAGTGCGCCGTCCTCGTCCGTGAACATGACGCGGGCCGGGATGCCCGGGAAGTAGTAGCACTCATACTGAAAGCTGCTGTATGGGCTGTTTTTCTCGTAGGTCTTCTGCTGCAGGTCCAGCAGATACACCGTGCCGTCCAGCGCCATGGCGTAGAAGTCGCCGTAGATGCACGCGCTGGCCGCTCCGCGGTCCCCCGCCTCGCGGATGGCGCTGCCGATGTAGTAGCTGCGTTCCTGGCTGTACTTCTCGCCGGTCAGCTCCTCTGCCGTGATGGCGAACACGCCGCGGTCCGTGAGGAACAGCGGCTCCTTGTCCGTCCGGCAGAAGGTGTCCGGCGCCACCGCGTCCTGCCCGATGATGGTGTTGGTGATGCGGAACACCGCCTCGCCGTCCTCGTTCAGCGAGCCGGTACGCACCACCACGTTCCGGCCGTCGGCGCTGCCGGTGAGGAACGCCGCCAGCGTATTGCTGAGCACGGTGTACCCCACCACCTCGCCGCCGTCGCGGGCTATTTTGGTGTAGTTGGTGTCCGGGAAAAAAGCCGGATCGTCGAACTCGCTGTAGAAATCGGTGCCTTTCTTGTCGCTGTTCCCGCTGAGGAACGCCCGGTCCGTGGCACCGCCCACGCCGTACACCGCCGGGATGGTGCAGTGGTTGATGGTGTCCGCGTACCCCTCCCGCGTCTTGGAGGCGGTAATGTGTACGTTGTCCTGTCCTGTCACCGGGCTCTCCCCCGGTGCGGTGTTGAACGTCACCTTCCCCGCTCCCCTGTCCACGGTGAAGTCCGTATTCTCCACCTTGGCCACCCACTCGCCGTCGCTGTTCAGCACCTCCGCCGTCACAGGATCACTGTCCAGCCCCTCCGTGGTCAGCTGGTACACCGTAGCGTCCTTCGTGCCGAGGAAGCTCTCCGTCCACTTCTTTCCGATGAGGTTCAGCCCCTGGTAGGCCGTTCCGCCGCCGGTGGGGCGGCGGGAGATGATGATCGTCGGCACCGTGGCGTTGTCGCTCACCGCCGAGAGCGTCGTGCCGTCATATACCCGGTACACGCTGCCGTCCAGCAGATACAGCTTCTCGTCGAAGACGAAGCTGCGGCTCCTGGCGTCCGCCATGTCCCCTATGGCCTCCAGTGTCCATGCGCCGTCCGTGCCGATGTTCCGCCGGTACAGCTTCCCGCCGGCATGGACCAGCACCTCGCCGGCCAGCCGGTGGATGCCGTTGATGGCCGCGTTGCCGTAGGCCGTCACCATCGTGGTGTAGCCTGTCCGCTTTCGGACCTTTCCCACTTGGTCGCGTATCATGTTGGGGGCCTCCGGGGACCTGGACTTGTCCACGTTGCTGGGGCTGTTGTTCAGGTCCACGCCCCGGAACGCCTCCACCACCACGCTGTACTTCTTGCTTGCCGCCGGGACCGTGAATTGAGCCATGCGTTACCACCACCCTGTCGTATTACGAACACCAGCGGACCGGATGCCCGATCCGCTGGATGCGTAAGCTGTCTGCACCTTCACAAGACCGTCCTCGTACTCATTCCGCAATATGGTCGCTATGGAGACGTCGTCCTCCTTGTACAGTTCCGCCGCGATATACAGCGGGATCAGTACAGCGGCCTCCGCTGCGAGGTCTATCGCCTCCTCATCCGGCGTTTCCGCCGTGATGGTCTGCGGGTATGCCTTGTACCATAGTGTGTAGGTGCCCACCACACAGCCGGGGATGACGAACACGTCGTCGCCCTCCATGCTCCAGTCCTCCGCGGTACCGTAGGCGGTGTCGTCGGCGAACATGACCTCGCTGCTGTTCAGGCAGCGGAAGCGCGGCAGGTAGTCCTGCAGGGGTATCTTGTAAAGGTCCTTTGTCTTGGGCAGGATCAGCTTCTCCGCCGTCACCGCCGGCTCGTCGGTGTTGGCGTCGACCTCGATCTGCCACGACTTGAGGATGGGGCGGCCAACGGACGCGATCTGCTGTAGCGCCTCGTTGGCCTTAGCGGGCATGGCATTGATATACTCGCGGTTGATGTCGTCCTCCGTCAGCACAGCGCCTTCGTTGGAGTACATGGTCTGCAGTGCAGCCAGCTTCACATCTCCCCATGTCATGCCGCCACCGCCTTCCTCTTAGGTGAGGTCGGTGCCGGTGGACATATTGCCCACAGCGACGAACCGCCAGTCGGCGAAGCCTGCGCCGAAGCGGGCGCGGCCCTGCCAGACGTTGTTGTCATTGTTGTTGTCGATGACAGACTTCACGTCCAGAGGCACGCGGTCCTGGAAGATGGGGCCGTCGTTCAGCTCAATGAACTTGCTGTCCAGCAGGAAGAAGGGCTTTTCGCTGCTCTTGCCCAGATCGGTCAGCGCGGCGGTCAGATAGGGATCCACGATGATGTTCCAGCGGCCGAACTGGTAGTTGAAGGCGTTGTTGCCGGAGGTGGGCTCCTTGTCGGCGCCCACGGCGGAGAACACGGCGTCCTTCAGCGCGGCATCGTTGGGGATCCAGATGGTGTCCGGGGCCACGCCCAGCAGCTCGCCGTTGTCGCCCTTGACGTTCTGCATCTCTGTCTCGATCTTGCCCAGCAGGGTGTTGGTGAAGGTGCCCTTGTACAGGTTGGTCTTCTTGGCACCGTTGACCTTGTTGGGGTGCGTCTTGGAGAACAGGGCCTGCCCATCGGCGCTGCCGCAGGCGAAGGTCTTGCCCTTGTAGGAAACGGTGGTACCGTACAGGCCGCCGGCGTACAGGATGCGGCCGAACTTCTCGCGGGTGCGGCCGTAGGCGGTCACCAGCTTGTTGGCGCGCTGCTTCATGGTGCCCAGCAGGCAGTCCTCCACCAGCTCCTGCGTCACAGAGAAGGACTGCTTGAAGGTCATGTTCACGATGTCCCGGAAGTAGCCGTCCTCAAAGCCGGTCTTGGGATAGTCGCCGCCTTCTCCCACGGGCTCGAAGTCGCCCATAGCGGTCTCGCTGGAATAGCGCTCCGCCCAGTGGCGGCTCTTTTCCATGCGGTACAGATAGGGCAGCAGGCTCTCACGCTGGAACGCCTCGCCCCGGCTCTCCAGAAATGCCTTCAGCGGCACCTGGCAATCGCCGTAGATGGTCCCGTTCAGCCCGGAACCGATAGAAACGGTCAGAAAACCACTCATGTTATGTATCTCCTTTCTTCGCTTAGAACTTCACCGTCACACGGGAACCGACGGTCTGGCCGTCGATGCCGGTGACCTCTGCCACGCCGCCGGTCTTGGTGGCGGTGACCTGCATACCGTCGGTGTGCAGGGTGACCTTGTCGCCCACGCCGACGGTCGCGGAGTCCGTGGGGGCCACGCCGAGGGTGGTCTCGAACTCCATGTACTTCTGCACCTCCACGCACGGCACTACGCCGTTGTCGTCGATGGGGCCCACGCACACATGGCTGGGCGCCGCGGCGCCGCTGCACAGCGTCACCTTGCCGCTGGCCAGCTTCAGCGCCTCGCCCACCTGGTAGGTCTCGCCGTCAGTGGGCTGCATATACACGATGGGGGGCGTATTGCCCACCAGCATTCTGCTAAGCATGAACATAGTTTGTTATCTCCTTTCCCGCCCCGTGTCGGGGCTTCACTGTTTGTAGAATTCTCCGTATGCGGCATTGATCTCGTCGTCCGTCGCATTGGGATTGATCTCGCGGTACATCTCTCTCTGCCGCGGTGTGGCCACATAGGGTGCCTCGCCCGCAGCGCCGGGCACCGGTGCCATGTGGCGCTTGCCGCTGGCCTGCTTGATGCCCGCCTGCTTGGCCGCCTCCATGCGCCGCTTGTCCACGGCGTCCCGGTTGGCCATGTAGAAGGCGTCCTCGATGGACAGGCCCTTTTCCACATAGCCGCGGAAGGCTTCTCCGGTGGGCATGGCCACAATGTCCTCAAGGCTCTGGACGCTGCCGTCGTACTTCACCCGCACAGCCTCAAGGCCCTGCCGGATGGCCGCCTGTGCCTGGGCGGTCACGTTCCGCGCTTCGGCGCTCATGCCCTCCAGGCGCTGGCGCTGCACCTGCTCCCGCAGGGGCTTCACGGCGTCATCCACCATGCCCTGCAGTGCCGCCGGATCCACGCCGGCGGACAGCATCTGCTCCTCGCGCTCCTGTCTGGCCTTGGCCTCCTGATAGGCCCGGAAGTCCGCCTCCGTGCGGATGGGTTGGCCGGTGTAGGGGTTCGTCTGGCCCGCAAACAGGTCGGCATACACCGCGTCCACGCGGGCCTGTGCCGCCGCTGTCAGGGCCTGCCGTTCCGCCTCGCGCTCCCGTGCCCGGCGTCCGTAGGCCTGCCGGCTGCGCTCCTCGGCGCTCTGTCCCGCTTCCGCGCCCGGCGCCGCTGCGCCGTCTCCCGCTTCAGCAGGATCTCCGCCGTCCTCATGGGCCTCCGTGCCCGGCTCCTGTGCCGCGCCTTCTTCACCGGCGCCGCCGGTACCGTTTTCCACAGGCTCCTGCGTGCCTCCTGTCTCGCCGCCCTCATCGGGCAGCTCCACGCCGAAGGCCTCCGCATAGTCCTGTTCCGTCAATCCGTTCATGGTTTTCTCCTTTCCGATTTTTCCGCGTTCGGTGCGAATACGCCCCTTTTCCGCCGGGGCCAAGCGAAATGTCCCGCCCGCAGGCGGTGATTTTGTTGGAGGCAACAAAATCGTGCTTACTTGCGCTTGCCCTTGGTGGCGCCGGTGCCGGTCCGAAGGTCGTTACCGGTAAAGCGCACGGTGCCCTTCTGGGCAGGCGCCGCCTTCTGGGCGGGCGCTTCCACGCGCTGGCTGCCCACGTTGGCGATGCTGCCGATGTAACCCTTCTTTTTCTCCATGCCTCATATCCTCCTTTCGCCGTATTCGGGTTTTTCCCGCCGTCCCGCCGGCGAAACGTTGTCCTGTGCAGCTCCGGGGCTGCGGTGGATGCCCCGCCCTTCGGCAGGGCGTCCGGTAGTAAGACAGGAGGAAAATCTGTCTGGCTCCGGGCGGCGTGCGAAACCACCCACCGCGGCCCCGGAGGGCCGTTTTACGCTTCGGCCGCGTCGTCCGCCGCCGGAGCGTCCTTCTTTTTTCTGAGCCGCCGGTCGTACCGGGCACATTGCGGGTTCCGGCACACATAGGCGGTCTCGCTGCCGCCGTCCGCGTTCACCGTGGCGCTGTAGATCATCATCTCCAGTCCGCATTCCGGGCACTTCATGCCATCTCGCCCCCTCCCTGCTGTGCCGCCATCGCCAGCAGCTCCTCCGCCGTGGGTTCCGTGCCGCCGCTGCCGCCGGGGCTGTCCGGCGCCGTCGGCGGCGTCTGTTGGGCCTGTTGGGCCTGCTGGCGCTCCATCTGATCCCGCAGGCTCTTGACCATGTCCCCGGCCATGGGGTAGTGCAGCTTCTCCATCTGCTCCCAGAAACGCAGCAGCGTCGTGATCTCCGTGGGGCTGCCCATGGCGCCCTCCTGGAAGTTCATCCGCGTTTCCTTCCACAAGGCCTGCCGGTCCGAGGCCAGCGGCGCCGAGCTGTCGCAGGAGAACAGAAAATCCGTGTTGTACTGCCAGTCTCCCGCCTCGTCCTGGTACAGGAAGTCGTGGCGGTCGAAGGTCACATACTCTACGTCGCCGTGTTCGTCCGTCCGCCGGATGGTCCGCGGCTCGTCGCAGTAGGCCAGCATCCACTTGAAGATGGCTTCAAACAGGTCCTGGTACATGGCCCGCTTCATCACCCGCTTGCTCTCCAGACGCCCAGCCGCCTGCTGGGCGCTGAACTCCTTGGCCACGGCGCTGGTGGCCGTGGGATCCTTCCGCCCCTGCATACTGTCCGTGATGCCGATGGTCTGCCGTGCCTGCTCGTAGATCTGTGCCATCATGGCCAGATCTGTGTTGATGTCCACCTGCGTGTTAAAGGTCTTGATCATCTCCAGCTGCGCCGGGTTCTGCAGCTCTACCCGCACGCCGTCTTTGTCGGTGATGAACTGCGCGCCGGGCGGCACGGTGGTGAAGCTGCCGCCGGACAGCACTTTTGTGTTCAGCTTCGTGCAGAGCTTGTTGAGGCTGTTCTGCTGGTCAAAGATGGCGTCAAGGTCGCTGCTGCCCCAGAACCGCCCCGGCATACTCACGTTTTTGCGTATGACCAGCGGGAACACGTCCGGCTTGTAGTAGGGGATGCGCGTCTGCTCCTGCCGGTAGGCCGCCTCCATCATGGCCACCGCCGGACCTCCGCCCGGCTGCATCTGCGGCAACAGCACGCCCGCCTCCAGTGCCACCGGCTGGCCCATCTCGTCCCGCACGGTGCTGACCGCCGGGATCACCGCGCCATTCCGCAGCACGATGTCCTCCGTCAGCTCCTCGTACTCCATGACTTCGTCCTCGAACTTCTTGGAGCCGCAGTAGGCGCACTTCTTGCCGTCGCCCACGGCGCCGCAGGCGGTGCAGCGGTGTACTCGCCGGAGCTGATAGTCCTCCAGGTCCTCCAGCACCACGTCGTTCACCCAGCGCAGCCGCCCGATGCCGCCTTTGCCGTTGCGGTAGTAGGCGGTCACCATCGTCACCAGCTGGTCCGTGGTGTCCGCCGACGCGCCCAGCCGCCGGGCGTCCGGATCGCTCTCGTTCTCGTTGTTGACGTCCACGCCGTAGAACTTTCGGATCTGTCGCTTCGTCTGCGGCGTCTTGAGGAAAAAGAAATCCATGTCCGCCACCTGCGTCATGCCGGCCTGCGGTACGATGCCATAGGGGTGGACGAGGCTCACCTTCAGATCACCCAGCCAGTCCTTCCCGCTGACGCTGTCCAGCCAGTCCACCAGCAAGCCGTAGCCGCCCTGCACCGGGCTCAGTCTCTCGCCCTCGTCGTTCATGCGCTCCGAGGGCAGCCGGTCCATCACATCCCGCAGCATGGCCTCGATCACGTCCGCCAGCCACTCGTCCTCCTCCCGCACCGCCGTCACCTTCGGCGAAGGGATGGTGCTGTCCACCTGCGTTTCGATGATCTCGAAGCTCACGTTCCGCACATGGCTGGCAAGGCTCTCCCTGGCCTCGGTGCCGTCCGGGGCGTAGATGGTGTGCCCGCCCTCATACTGCTGCTCCCGCCGGAGCATCCTCTCGCGCTCCCCGGCGATGGCGTTCTCCGCCAGCGCCAGACGCTCCTGCCACACCTGCAGCTTCTCCTGGTCTTTCCTGTTCATGGCTTCCTCCCATCAAAATTCCCGGCTCCCGCCGGCAAGCATCGTTTCATAATCCCCGGCGCCGTCCTCATCGTCCTGCCGGTCCATGCGCTCGATCATGTCGTGCAGCATTCCCAGCGCCTTCAAACAGCCCTTGGCGTCAAACTGCCATTGGCCACTTTCCACATAGGCTTTCAAATCGCTGTCCCACTGCATCACCGGCTTGGCGGCGCTGCACCGTTCGTACACGCGCCATACCTCTACCGCCAGCGAGTGTCGTGTCACGCCCAGCGCCTCAAACTCCGTTTTCAGCAGCTCGTCTCGGTAGGCCTGCACGTCCGGATCCTTCATCAGGCGGCTGGCCGTGTTGGCCGCGCTCTTTTCACTGTACCCCGCCCGGATAGCTGCCCTCGTGCCGTTCATATCGGCCAGCCACTCCCGCACGAAGCGTTTTTGCTTCTCACCCAGCCGCTTTTCCGTCCTGTCAGCCACGCCGCCAGCCTCCTTTCCCGCCGGTGAATACTCTCCGTTTTATCCATTGTGCAACACTTCAACGTGCAGTTATCACGGAAATGCGGAAAAACGCAAAAAGCCCGGAGGCCGTGCAAAATCACAGCTTCCGGGCAGTTCATTCAGTTAAAGCGTGTCAGTTATCCCAGAAAACGAGCCGTTTACCAGCTCTCGTAAAAGGCCTTCCTCATGTCGTACAGTACGCTCTCTGTGATGGCGTGGTCCAGTGAGATGGACGTCACGCTTTTCCTGGTGGTCATCAGCTCAAAAAGAGCATGGCTGTACGCACCTCCGACCATGTCGCAGGTGTACTTGACCTTCTCCTGTATCCACTTTGGCTGCTCCGAGAGCGTCAGACAGGTGTAGCGGATGAAGCCCTGCTTCTCCTCCGGCAGCTTCACACCCCGCAGCTTCTTAAAGCCCATCCCCGTCACCTCCCTCCACCGGCTCCCCGGCATAGGCCACGGCCATCTCCTTGCTGCCGCCCACCTTCCGGGCGGGATCCCGCTGGGCGGGTATGTACCGCACGAAGTTCACCCCTGCCTCCGGATCGTACCGCGTCCCCGGCAGCGCCGAGGCCCCGGCTGGCACCCGCAGCGGTGACGGCGACCATGTGTACAAATGCTCCACCTTTGGCTTGACCATGTTCCGGCTGACGCTGTACTTCTTCTCATCCGCCACGCCGCGTGCCTGCATGATGAGATACCGTGCCAGCGGATAAAAGTCTTTCTGCCGCCGGAGGATCTGCACGTCCACCGTGCCGTTGCCCCACACGTCGTCCAGCTTCTCGCCGTACAGCCAGAATACACCGTCCTCCAGCCGCAGGCCGTGACCGGAGATGACCACATGGACGTGGACGCGCACCACTTCCCCGGTCTCGCCGTCCATCTCACTGGGCACGATCACCCATTTCAGCACCTTGCCGTGCTTCTTCATCCGGTAGGCCACACGGTCCGCGAACTTCCGCGCCTCCTTCTTGGCCCCTGCCAGCGTGCCGCCGCAGGCGGTCAGCGCCTCGTCTGTGAAGGACAGCGTCAGATACCCGTCGCCGTGGCTGTAGTTGCAGTTCAGTGTCCGGGCCAGAGCGAGGATGGCCTGCTGGCGGTTGTTCTCCTGCTTCTTCTCCCCGGCGCTGCCCTTTACCCGCGCGCCCCGCCGGGAGGGCCTGCGCCCCACATAGGTCTTGCGGCGCTCCACCACAGAGCCGCTGGTGATCTTGGTAATCATGTACATTCCCTCCTGTCGTCCCATGTTCCTGTCCTCCCTTTCCCGCGATAAAATAGCATAGGTCGCGCCCGCACCCGCACGAGCCACCTGTTCATTTCTCCCTCGGCGATAAGGCCGCCTGCCCGCCTCTCCCGGAGGAGCCGTCACGCCGTGCCGTTCCTCCGCTGCAAGCGGCCTTTGCCGCCAAACATAGCCTTTTAACAAGTCCACAGATACGCGCCTGCGCGTATCTATAATATAAGGAAGCCCCCCGGGCCCTCATATCGCCGCCCCAACCGGCCTACGTCCGTACCCCACGCATGAGCGCAGGCCTTCGGCCCATTCAGGGCGGCTATATCAAAGTCCGCCGATGCCATCGCCCAGCCCCTTCCGGGGCTGGGCTTTTCCTGTTTACGTCTGTTCCTCCACGGCCCGCTGGGCCTCCGCCGCCATGCCCGCGAAGGCCGCACAGAGCGCCGCGGCGCTGGCGTTGATGGCGCCCATCTCAATGAGGGCCTCGTCCTCGTTGCCGTCCTTGATGGCGTCCCATAGCTCGCTGTGCAGCTTCTCCAGCGCCTTGGCGTCCCGCTTGGTCTCCTCGATCCGTTGCCGCAGGACCGCCCACGCCTCGTAAAAGCTGGCATAGTCCCGGCCCATCTTGATCCGGCTCTGGCTCTGGGCCTCGGTCACCGTCTGGCTCACCAGCAGCGCCACATTCACATCCGCCATGGTTTAGTCCTCCTTCACCGCCGCTGCCTCCGGCACGCCTTCCAGCTCCACCGCCACCGGCTCGCCGCCTACGCGCAGCCCGCCGGTCATCAGCAGCTCCACACGCAGGCGCATCTCCGTGAAGCGGCAGCGCTCCACCGTCACAGGAGCCTCGCCGTACCCGGCGTCCACCGCGCCCCGCAGCAGGTCGAACAGTGTCTCCACCGTCACCACCTTTTCGGCCTTCTCCGTCGGTGCGGAGGCACTCTTTGTCATCACCGTCATATTTTCCTCCTTCTGCTCCGGCGCAGCCGCCGGAGCCGTTGTTTTTTCTGCCTCGGCCGCCGTGCGGGCCCTGTTGTACTTCGGCCGCATCAGGCCCTGCCGGCGCCGCCATTCGGCGAGGCGCTTCTCCGGCACGCCCAGCTTCCGGGCCATCTCCTCGTCGGTAAGGCCTGCCTCAAACATCTGCCGCGCTGCCGCGGCATCGAAGCTGAGGGGCCGCCCGCCGCCGTGGCTCCGGGGCTTCAGCATTAGTGCCCCGGCCGCCTCCAGCACCTCTCGGATCTCCCGCGGCGTCACCGCGTTCAGCTCCGCCAGTATGCCGATCTGCCGCTTAGGATCGCGGGCCGTGCGGTAGCTGCTCACGATCTCGCTCTCCGACATCTGCAGGCGTCTCACCGCCCCCCCCTCCTTTCTTCCAATCCGTTCCATCTCTCCGCGACCTGCTCCAGAACGCGGTCGGAGGCGCCGGTACGCATACACGCGAGGCGCTTTTCCATGGCCGGTGCCGACAGCCCCTGCAGGCTGCATACGACCGTCACGGTGTTTTCGCCTGTTCGATACAGCTCGTACTGCAGCAGCCCCGCCGCGTCCATTTCCCGGACGAGCCGGTGCCACACCGCCTCCCGCACGATCCCCGCATGGCGTTCATCCAGCAGGTCTGCCATTCTGTACACCATGAACCTGTAGTTCACCTCGACCTTGGACACGCCGGGGCCGTTGGGCTGGGCCACCAGTACCCGGCTGCCCGGTCTCTCACCGCCCAGCCTGTGTACCAGCTTCCACCGCAGTCTGCTCAGCCAGGCCATAAACTTCCTTTTCATTCGTCCATCTCCTCCTTCAGCCAGTTTTCTATGCTATGTATCGTGTCCGGCAGGGCGGTCTCCGCGCCCTGCGCCTTGGCGTAGCCGTCAAAGCGGAAGTCGAACAGCTGCACCGCCAGCTCCCTGTCCGACATCCGCCGGAGGACGTCGCCTCTTGTGGCCGGCACTACCACCAGTCCCACCCCGCCGCAGCGCGGGCAGCCCTGTGGCGTCACGCCCCGGCACGTCGGACAATACACCGTCTTCCTGTACAGCTCCTCGCGGTACTTCTTCATTCCAGCACCACCTCCACCTCGTATTCCTTCAGCATCTGCCGAATGTCCGCCCATGTGATGTAGCCATCGGCCACGCACCCGGCGGCGTGGTTCAGTTCATTGGCCAGCTGCTGCACATCGTCCATAGGTGCGCTGCGCTTGTCGATGAGAACGTAGAGCATCAGCTCAATGCCCCGGTGCAGGCCCTCCGTGACGCCCCGGTCATAGGCAGCATCCACGTCTTTCTGCGTCCGCGGCACCCGCCGCGGGTTCACCCTATTGCTCATCCCGGTACTCCATCACGCTGCGGGATTTGTCCTCCGCCAGCTTCTTTTCCACAAAGGCGATGGCCTCCCGCAGAATGGCGCAGCCATGGATCCCGCAGTTATGCTCCCGCCCGCAGCCCAGGCAGGCGAGGCTCCCGGTCTGCACCTTCAGCCGCTTCAGGCTGGCAATCAATTCCTTATCGGTCATGTCCCATTCCTCCTTTCAGCACGGATCCGGCAGTTCGTTGGTGTCCAGAAAGCACACCCAGCAGTCAGTGCACATATAACCCATGAGCCGGTGCGCGGCGCTGCTGCGCCGCGCCGTGAACAGTGGCCGCATCTCCTTTTTCATGCGGATACACCCGCAGCGCAAGCACTCCGCCATCCACTTCCCTGCACATACACTCATCTCATCATCTCCACATAGCACCAGCTCTGGGGCGGACGCTTAATCAGTAAGTCACCGTTTCCACAGGTTCCCCCGTTGTTCCAGTACATAGCGCAGCTCTCGCAGTAAAGGCCATTGGGGCATACCCGCCGGAACTCGCTCAACTCCTTCGGCGCATCGTAGATTTTCAGTTCGGAGATGTGCCAGCCGTAGCCGGTTTTCGACTGCAAATACCTGTGCATATCCGCAAGACCCAGACAGGTTTCACGCGCCACGCGGTTTGTTGTAGGCTTGTCCTCCCCGTCCACGAAATAGCTCCCTCCGGGCGACTGTGTTTCCAGCTTGTAAATGCGGTCGCAGGTGAACTCACCAATGACCTTGCCGTTGCCATGCGGGCAATTCAGTGATTTCATCGAGCCAGTGTTCAAATAGTCCTGCATCAGGCGTTCCTGGGAAATAGGGATGTTCAGGTCAGGTCTTCCCGTGGTGCAGTAGATGTATGCCTTGAACGGTGTTTCCAGCTTCGGACGATTTTTACGCACCTCACTGGTTTTCTCGCCGCTGATAATCTTTTCGCACCACTTCGGGCGGATGCTGATAAGTACAGCCTTACTCACCCTGCGTCACCTCCGGGATGTCCATCCAGTGTGTCACATTCATTCCGTGTGACCCCTCGTGCTGAAAGTGCGGCCTTGGGTCGATGGCGTAGTAGTCGAGCGTTCCGTAGAACCCTTTTCCTCCGCTCCCGAACACATACCTGCACAGGTAGTGTCCGTCCCGCTCCGGAAGCTTCTCCCGGACGTCCACCCACTTCTTTTCCTGCAGCACCGCGATCTCCTCGGCGTACCGGGCGCAGCGATCCACCAACTCATCGATCTTGTCGGCGGCGTCCACCAAAATGCGATCACATTCACAGCCCGCATAGTCCTTGCCGTCAACCGTCTCTTCCATGTGAAAAGCGCAAGTTCTACAGTCCAGCTGCGCCGATGGTACTGAACTCGAACACCGCAACGCCGCTATCAGCTCAGTCGTCTTGCTCATCGCAGAACACCTCCTCCAGCAGCCTGTCCAGCGCCTCCTCGCTCTTTTTGGTCAGACGCCGCTGCCGCCAGCGGTCCTCCACCGCCAGCGCACCGGCCGCCAGCCACAGCAGCGACGCCGCGCCGCATACGATACTGAAAAAATCCATGTCGCACGTTCCTCCTGTTTTTATTTTTCGGAGCGTTTCCACTCCGCTTCCAACCGCTTCCGCGCCGCCGGATCCGCCCGGCGCCAGTCCTCCCACATATCCTGCGTCCAGTGCCGCCGGTCCGCGCCGCCGGCCTCGGAGGTGTACCGCTGCTGGGTGCGGGCCGTGTGGGCGATGGCCGCCGCCATCACCAGGTCGTCGTGCTCTCCCGCCGCCGCCTGCGGCTTGCGGTTCTCGTCGTACACGAAGGTGATCATCTCCCCCAGTGTCCACGCCGACACCACCAGCCCCGGCTCCTCGTCCATCACCGTGTGCAGCGTAGCCAGCATCTGAGGCCGCGTCTTAGGGGACGTCACCCAGCCTTGGGACTTGACCATCACATTCTTAAAGGTGTCGAAGCGCTCCCGCTGGTAGAGCTTTGGGTAGTGCCACTCCTCCAGCTTCTTCTCCGGATAGGTGGAGAAGTTGACCTCCACCGCCGTCAGCGCATCGTTGTAGTACCGGCCCAGACAGTAGATCTGCCGGGCATACTGTATCTCGGACAAGGGCATCTGCAGCTCCGCTACTTGCGCCCCGGTGCGGTTGTCCAACACGAAGGCCGTGAAGCGGTCGCTGCCCTCGCCAGCGGTGTCGCCGCCCAGTACATAGGGCACGCCCCTCTCCGGTGCCTTCCAGATACGCACCGCCCCGGCCTCGCCGGTCTCATACCGCCAGTTCCGGGGCGCTGCCCCCGGCTCCGTCGGCTCGTCGAAAACGAACCAGCCCACGGATGCGGGCGCCGGTGCGTGCATCCGCTGCCGGCCCAGCGCCGCGTTGTCGAAGTAGCCCTCGCCACTGAGCAGGAATGCCTCGTCCGGTGTGTTGGGGTACTCCTGCCGGAACATGGCCGCGTCGTTGCCGCAGTTGGCCTTGATGCACCAGCGGCGCCACATGAGCTGCTCATCGTCCAGCCCGAAGTCCCGCCGGAGGCCTTCCTCCTCCTCGTCCCACACGGTTCCCTCCGGCACGCTCTTTCGGTACCCCGGCTCCAGGTACCACGGCAGGAATACCGGCGTCCATGCGTTGACGCCGGCCACCGCGTCGTCCCACAGTGTCTTGAAGTGGTCGTAGCCGTTGGCGGTGGACTCGATGACCACCATCGTGTCCGGCTCATCCGGCACCGCCTGCATGATGCCCAGCAGCAGCTCGTCCTTGTTTTTGGGCCAGAAGGCGTACTCGGAGATATGTACATTGGTCAGCGTGTCGCTTCGGCCCACGCCGCCCTTGCCCGCCGTCTGGCAGCGGATAGAGCTCCGCAGGCCCGGCCGGCGGCGCTTCTCCTTCTCGTCCTTGGTTGGGTTCTCGAACACCAGCTCCTTGGCGTTGGAGTTCTTCCGCATAGGCTGCGCGCCGGGCGGAAGGCTGTCGTAGAACAGCTTGTTCATCTTGAACAGGTTGGCCGTGGCCGTATTTTCGTGGGCCACGATCAGCGTCTTGACGTTGGGGCGCGTCACCGTATCCTGGAACATCAGCCCCTCCGTCACCGTGGAGATACCCTCCTGCCGTCCTTTGAGGACGATCAGACGGACGGGCTTCCCCTGTGCCGCCTGCCGGCGGATGACGCCGTACAGGTTATTCTGCGCGTCGTTGAAGCGCAGGCGCGCCATCGTCTGTTTTTTTGTGCGTATCCACAAGAGGTTTTCGCAGTATTCCTTCGGGTTCCGCAGGTTCACACCCTCGCCTCCTCTCCTCAAAGCCGCCGCCCGGTCATCGGGCAGCCGCTTTCAAAAGAGGGCGGTGCGGGGCGGCTCACGCCAGCCCCGCCGCTTTTCTCTTTGCCATGACCTTGCGATACAGCCGCTGGGCTGTCCGGTCGTCCGTTACGATGTCGCCCCGCAGGTAGTAGGTACAGCCGTCCGGAGACTCCGCCTTTCGCGTATGGTCCGTCTTGCCGGCGTAGTCGCATTTGTATCCGGCCCGGCCGGAGCGCCACACGCAGCTTCCGCAGTGTTCCGCCATATCACGCGCCCACCTTCCGCACCTGGTCAGCCAGTGCCAGCAGTGCCCGCCGCAGCTTCTCCTGCTGACTGTCCGGCAGTGCCTGTAGCAGCGCGGCCAGCGTGTTCACGTTTTCCACCGTCTGATCGAACACCACCTTGAACTTGGTCATGCCCTCGTTGCTGGCGGCAGCGGCCAGCTTGTGGGCGGCCTCCGCCTCGGCTTTGTAGCCCTTGGCGGCATCCAGCGCGCTGTCGCGTTCACGTTCGGCATCCTGAAGCGCTGCCTCGGCGGTCTCCTTCCTGTCCTCGGCCGCCGCGGCAGCGCCGCGGGCCTGCTCCAGTGCCTTTTCCAGCTCCGCCACCCGCCTGGCAGCTGCTGCCTCGGCATCCTGCCGGGCGGCGGCCAGCTGCTCCTCCGTGGCGTCCTTCTGCTCGATGGCCACCTCCGTGGGGCGGTTCTTCAGCGCCTCCAGCTCTCCCTGCAAGGCCTCCACATGGTCCCGTGCCTCCTTTGCGGCCTCACGGGCGGCGTACAGGTCCGCCTTGGCCTGTTCCGCCTCCTGGCGGGCGGTGTTGCGCTCTGCTACGGCCTTTTCCAGCTCCTTCACCGTCATCTCCGCCGCGGTCTTCTCCTCGCCGTTCACCTCATGCTTTTCGCCGGCGAAGCTGTCGCGCTCCGTGTCCGGCAAAGCCAGCAATACCAAGGCTTTCCGCACGCCCAAATCCGCAACGGTTGCGGATTTGCCGTACTCTTTCCACAGCCGGATATACTGCTGCGCGCTGCGCTCGGAGAACTCCACCTTTTTCTCCAGCCACGGCAGCCACTCCCCGTGGGAGAGCTGCGCCTTGGCCTCCACCAGCCGCTTGCCGATCTCCAGAATGGCCATGCCGGCCTGCTGCTTGTAGAAGTTGATCTCCTCCGTGATGACGTCGATGTCGCGCTCCTCAAAGGCCTCGCTCATATCATCCTCGCTGAACATCTTGCTCAGTTCCTCGCCCTCAGAATACCCCTCCGGCGTGGTGTCTACCATGTCATACATACTCATGCCGCGTTCCTCCTCGCTCTCTTTTTCGGCAGCTTCGGCCTGCCGTCCTCATCTCGTTTGCTTCCGGCCTTCAGCCATTTCAGCCATGGATCCAGCACCGGCGCGTACAGCTTTCTGGCGCTCTCCCGGTTCGGGTTGTCGGCGCAGCCCTCCAGCTCGTTCCGGTAGCCGTGTACCTGCACGACTGTGTTGCCTTTCATTTCGATGGTCGCCAGCGGCGTGTGGGGCCTGTCACGCCGGCGCAGGAACAGGATGGTTGTCGCTCCCGTCATGTGCCGGGCAGTGTAACCGCCTACGCAGTGCTTCAGCGCCTTGCCCTCGTCCACGATCTCATCGGCGTTGACCGGTGCGCGGATAAGGAAGTCGTCCGTCCAGAATAGATACTTTTCAGACAGGGCGCGCAGCCGCTTCCTGTAGGCCTCCTCGGCGGCTTTCTGTGCCGCTGTGTCCTCCGCCTTCCGGTACTGGCGCTGTATGGCGCTCCACGCCGCCGTCACCCGGTCATGCTTTTCCACAAGGTCCCGCGGCATGAGCATCAGGGGATTTTCCATGTCCATCCCGCAGTGCTCCGCCGCGTCCAGATAGTCCTTGTATAGCTGCAGCACCCCTCTCCGGGTGCCGGAGCCAGGCCTGCCGCCTTCCTGCAGCGCTACCCGGTTCTTTTCCAGATAGGCCGTCAGCTTCTCCGCCGTGATGCCCAGCCGCTTCAGCAGGCGCACGGCGTAGTTCTCCTCGCCGCGGCCGATGGTGGCCTCAGCGAGCCACGCCGCGGTTTCTATGGTCATTTTCAGCGGCGTATCCCTGTGCCGGATATACAGCCGCAGCACCCGCAGCGGCTCCCTCGAAGAACACGCCGCCATCGCCTCCTTGGGCGTGCATTTCATAAAGTCCCTGGGCTTGTCCGCGTCCCATTTGATGATGTCGGCGTTCCGCACGCCGCGCCCCACAAGGTCCTTCACCGCGTCCTCCAGCCCCAGCTTCACCAGCATTTCGATCTGGCGGGGGTAAAAGCAGCACGCCGTCAACAGCTCAATGAAGTCGTCCGAGGGGAGATGTATCTTTCTCAGGCCGCACCAGCGCATAAAGCCCTTGTCCAGCTCCGTCAGCCCGATCACGTCATAGCTGCTGCCCAGCTCGGCGCAGTAGGTGTAGGGCGAGTGGATCTGCCACATTCCGCCCTTGCGCCCATTGCTCTTGCCGGGCGCGGTCTGGCGCCGGTAGCTCATGGGTGTGCCGCCGCTGCACCACCATGGCCGCGTGGCCTGCTCCGCCATGTCCGGCGTGAAGCGGTACACGCCCAGCAGCTTCATCTCCGGCAGCTCCGTCAGCACCGGCTCACCGTTCATACCGACGCGGCTGTAGTTCTTGTCACAGTCCCACGCCGTGGCCCACAGGGCGCCCCGCCACTGCCGCAGGATGACCGCCCGCCGGAAGCTCCACAGGTTGGCCCGCCCGCCGGAGTACCGCAGCTCCTTCACCGTGACCTCCGCGCCGCAGTAGGGGCACCTGCAGCGCCTTTTCACCGTGGGCGAATGGTCCCAGCCGTTCCGGGGCTCCGGCGTGTGCGGCGCGTGCAGGACGCGCAGCTCGTCGGCGTTGTCCGTGTCCGGCTTGACGAAGGTATGCCGCCGGCAGCAGGTAGTCCATATCTCGCCCTTGCCGCAGCGCTTGAACAGGAAGTGCCGGAACAGTCCGTTTACCGCCTCCATCTCCTGCGCTGTGGGCTTCGGGGCCAGTCGCTCCAGCGCGGAGGCCCTCTCCTTTTCGTCCATCATGGCGCTCACCAAAAGTCCGCCAGATCCAGCACCACAGCCTTGCGCTCCTGCGGTGCCGCCGGGACTACGTCATGCTCGCACATGGCAATGGTCAGCTTCATGGTCACCACGCATCCGGGGAAGAAGAACGCCGCCGCCCGCTTGTAGGCCTCAAGGTCGCTCAGGCTGCCGCCCACGCCCTTCAGCACGGTCTTGACGCAATCCTCCACGCTGCCGCCCTGTACCACTGCCTGGGCGAACTCCGCGTCCTGCCGGCAGAAGTCCTCCAGCGCCGCCACCACCGGCTTGAACACGACGGCCTCTCGCTGGCCCGTCGGCGCCTTGGCGCCGCGCAGCTTCTCCAGCGCCTTGTCCAAATACTCGTTCATCGCACAGTTCCTCCTGTTTGTCTGTTTGTCTCTCGCCCGGCCCCTCAGTGTCCGGCATATAGCCGCCGGAAGTAGTCCTTTCTGGCGGCGGCCTTCCGCTGCTCCTCTATGCGGATGATACTGATGCAGTCGTCGCACAGCGGGCCGGAGCCGTGGAAGATCTTGCCGCACCGCTGGCACACGTTCCGCACCACCGGCAGCTTCTCCCGCAGCTCGCACCGGGCGGCCACCTTGGCCCACGGCACGCCCCACAGGTGCGCCGCCTCCACCGTGGCCAGCTCCCAATTGGGGGCGATCACCGGCACGTCGTAGTGGCCCTCGCACTGTACCCACCACAGAAAATCGTCTTTCTTGCTCTTTCCCTCGGCCATGCTCACCGTCCCCTTCCGCACAGCCGGGCCTTTTCGGCCTTTGCGCTGTACTCGTTGATCTTGTGCCGCTGGTAGCGGTCTATCTCCTTCTCCCGCCGGTAGGCGGCCAGTTTTACCCGTTCCTCTGCCCTGGCGGCCTCCACCTCGGCGTACTTTCCGCAGCGGTAGCTCCCGTCCTCGTTCCTTCCGTGGCAGCCGACGTATCGCTCGGCGCAGTTCAGGCAGGGCTTCAGCTCGGCATTTCTCCCTGTCTTAGGTCGGTTGTCCATGTTACCAGCTCCCTTCTGGCGCCGGCCGCGGCGGCGTCCTCGTGGCTCATCAGCACATCCACCACATAGCCGCGCACGCCGGTGTCCAGCGCCTTGTAGGTCTTTTCGCCTATAGTCACGGTGCTGCCCAGCGGGATGATGTCCGGATCCACCGCCACCGCCTCGCCGGGGTGTACCCACTCTCCGCTGGCGGTCAGCACAAGGTCGCCGCAGCGGTTGAGGTGGCTGTACGGCGTGCAGCAGGCACAGTAGCCCGTCACCGTGAACACGCCGGTGCTTTCCGTGACCTCCGGCTCCAGCAGGACCGCCATCTCCTGTGGCTCCTGCACGGTGCCCTCCGGCGCCGGTCTGCTGCTTAGCAGCCAGATCAGCTCCACCGCCAGCAGCACCGTCAGTACGGCGGCCACCGCCCACAGGGCGTTCCGCAGCCGCCGGATGCGGCAGGCGTGGCTGTAGGCCCGCGCCCGCCGGTTCCGTTCCATCCGTGTCTCTGTCACTGGCCCAGCGCCTCCACGCACTTCAGCACCGTTCCGGCCAGCCACGCCGCGCCGATATAGGCGCATATCCATCCGAAGGCGCTCATACCGTCAGCCTCCCCATCGTGTCCTCATACCATGTCTCGATGCGGTCCGTGTCCCGTACCTGCACCTGGTAGGCCCACGCGCCGTTCCGCTTCGTGGCCCGGAGCACCGTGCCTACGGGCGGGTGCCCGCCGTTTCTCTCCGCAGCCGCCGGGGTGAGGCACACCGCCTGCTCCCCTTCGGCGAACTTGGCGCCGCGGCTCTTTCTCTTGTTCATGCTCTGCTCCTTTCGTATCCCCGGCTTGCGCCGGGGGATGGCCTTTTCGATCAGTCCTGCGCCGGCTCCGCCGTCTTGGCCTTGATGTCGATGCGAAAGCCGGGGGCCACGCCACGCGAATTGCTGGCATAGTAGTTGCTCGCGGCGCCCGCCGTGCTCACAGTGCAGAAATAGTAGCTGCCGCTGGCATATGGCGAGCGCAGCCAGGCAAACCACAGGTACGCTTTCCGGTTGCTCTGGCTCTCGGAGAAGAACGGCAGGGGCTTGTCCGGCGTATCGTCCCGCTGCATCCAGTCCGGCGCGTCCTCGCCGAACACCTCCACCGCGGACAGGGGCCACAGCTTGTCCGTGCAGGTGTACACCTCGCCGTCCACCGTCTGGGTGATGGTGCGCTCCACCAACAGTGCCGCCAGCTCGTCCGGCAGCAGGGGCAGGAGCTCCTCGTTGAGGCGTTCTCCGGCGTCGCTCTCCGGGTAGTTCACATAGTCCGTGTTCCACCAGCGGCGGCCGTCGTACATGGCCATGTCCCGCACGCCCTTAAAAAGGCAGCCGGTAAGGACGCTGTCGGTGATGTCCGCCACCACAAAGGCGGCATCTTTGCCGTTCTTGAGTTGGAAGGCGACCTCGTCGCCCACGCGCAGCGCCGCCAGCTTCTCCGGGCGGGTGAAGTCCTCCGCGTTCCAAATGGTCAAAGTCTCATGCTTCATGTTGTTTTCCTCCTGTTGTTGATTATTTGCCCCCGGCCTCCGCCGGGTTCATTTCGCACGGTTGGTAGGGGTTTGAAATGTCCCAGCCCTCCCATTTCGCCAGAAATTCCTCCAGCGCCTCCGGGCGGCACTTGTAGGCACCCAGCTTCAGGAAGGGCAGCAGACCGCTTTTCCGCAGCTCGTGTACCTTCCCCTGGTTGACGCCCAGCAGCTCCGCCACCTCCGGCACCGTCAGCAGCCGAGGCAGCTGTTCTATGTTCGTCATGTCCTGCCCTCCTCTCTTGCGCCCGCCCCGCCGCCGTGCTATACTGGCGTAAAGGGGAGGTGCTTCGCCTTGAAGAAACTGCTCGTAGCGCTCTCGGCACTGCTCTTTTGCTACTTGGCATGGGACGATCTCGTTTTGCTCGTCACGAGCACCAAGTTTTGGCTTGGCATCGCGGAGACTGTCATTGCCTTTGCGATCCCGGTCGCCATCTATGAGTGGGCCATGCGTTCCCGGAAGAAAAAGAAATAGTCCCCTGCCGACCGCGTCCCTCCGGGCGCGGTCTTATTTACGCCACAAGTCATTGTTTAGTTGACTCTCTCGCCAAAAAAATAGAGATGAGTGAGCCCACATCAACCTGCAATGTATTGGCCAGCTCGACCGTGTCCTTAATGTCTGGCATTCGTTTTCCGTTGGTTATGTAGTTTAGCTTCTGTTTCGGCCAGCCAAGCTGTCTGGCGCAGTCCGCTTCTGTTTTGAAGCGCGTATAAATCATGCCGCGCAGTTCATTCATAAGTCGCTACCCTCCTTGTTTTCATGGTCATCGTTTAGTTGACTTGCCATTATACTATCACCGAACTTCCCCGTTGTCAACTATTGTTTGATAATTTTGCGAAAATATTTTGCGCGTCATTTTCTTGTTGACACTGTTTGATAACTGTGCTTTAATTATCTCGGAGGTGTAATCATGAGTTTTGGAACTAAACTTAAACTGTGCAGGTCGGCACTCGGTCTGTCCCAACAGCAGCTTGCCGACCTTGTTGGCTCCACAAAGCAAATTGTGAGCCTTTATGAAAAAGACGAGCGCATCCCCAAAGTGACAACAGCCGCAAAATATGCCGACGCTGTCAAGGTCCCTTTGAAATATCTTATCACAGACTCCATCCCCATCAACCTGTGGGAGGCCGACGACCTTTTAGAGGATTACTGGCGGGCGTCCCCTGCGGATAGATTAAAAATTGTTGTTCACCGAGGGATTGATCCCCGGATAGCTCTTGACTATGAGCGCGTTTCCGCCCTCGCACAGTTAGCAAAAACAGAAAAAACCGCCGCCCTGGCCGGCGACGGTCTTTCCCCTCTGGATGTCAAGCTGATCGAGCTGCTGCGCTGTCTGACCGAGGATCAGAAGCGTCTGCTGCTGGCCCAGATAGAGACTCTATTAAGCCAACGAGGATGAGGATCTTCTCGTCCTCTGTCAGTAGTTGGAACCTTTCCAGTATCCTGTCATCTAAACTCATTTCTCTCCCCTTTACGTCCGGCTTCCTGCTTCCTTCTGTATTCATTATGCTGCCGGCGTAGACGAAAAGTCAATGAGCTATCCTGACAATTTCTGCCCTATTTTAACAATTCGCGTTTTTTCTCAATTTTTTCCTACCTATATTCGGGTAAAAATTTGCCCAATTTGGGGAATTGCTACCCAATATGGGTAATTTATGTAAGGAGGAGCACTATGTCCGTTATTGACGAGTTATCCCCATACATCCGTGCATACCCCAAAGCATTCCGCATGGCACGTTCCCGCTTCGGCCTCACCAACGAAAAATTATCCGAGCGCTCCGGCGTTCCCTACTCCACCGTCCGCAACGCCCAAAGCGGCAACGGCGGCGTTACCATCGTGCAGGCAGCGGCGCTGGCCCGCGTGCTGGACCTGTCCATTGACGAGATGTTCGGCGCGGTCAAGCCGGAGGCGGAGCGTCAGCGCGCGGAGCTGGAGCAGCGGATCCGTGCCCTTGAGCTGGAACTGGCAGAGCGCAATGGCGAGATCCGCAGCCTGCGGGATAGCAACGATGCTCTCCGCTCCGAACTGACGCGGCGTACCTATTCGCTTATCACCGTCTGTTCGCTTATGTTCTTTGCTGTAGTCTGGTATCTAATTTGGGACTTTCGCCTCCCAAATGCGGGACTTATCATCGGCGGCAACATCTCGCTTGCCGCGTGGTTTATTCTGCTTCTGGTCATCGCGGCCGCCTGCGTCATGGGTCACTGTCTGCTTCGTATGTCTTCCCGGTATACGAAGCGATCCCACACCGTTTTTATCGACCACGAGCCGGGAGGTGACAAAGATGGGCAGTAAAGTGCTTACCCGCCGGCGAGGCAAGAAATACGAATACCGCTTCGAGTCCGCGTCCGTCGGCGGCAAGCGGCAGTGGATCTCCCGCGGCGGCTTCGATACCGCCGGCGAGGCATACGCCGCCGGCATGACAGCCTGGCAGGAATACCGGAACTCCGGTCTAAAGTTCACTCCGTCCCAAATGAGCGTGGCCGATTTCCTCAACTACTGGCTGGATAATTACGGTGTTTCCAACTTCAAAGATACCACCCTCACCAACTACCGCAAGAAGATAAAGAACCATATCGTCCCCGCCATCGGCAAATACCCCATATCTGCGCTCCAGACCGCCTCTGTGCAGGCGCTCATCGACGACCTGTTCAACCGCGGATACAGCCGCAACACCATCGCGGGTGTAAAGGGCATCCTCAGCAAGTCCATGAAATACGCCAAAAAGATGAAGTTTATCCAGAATAGCCCCGTGCCGGACGCCGAACTCCCCCGGCGCGGAGCGCAGCCCATGCTAAAGACGCGCACTAAGCAGCGGGGCGTTCTGGACGCCGATACCATTCGCCGGATATTTGAGCGCTTCCCGGAGGGGCATCCCATGCACATCCCGCTTGTTCTCGGCTACCGCTGCGGCCTCCGGCTCGGCGAGGCTTTCGCCCTGCAGTGGGAGGACGTAGACTTCGGCGCTGCCACCTTGTCTGTCAACCGTCAGATCCAATACCGCCCCGGAGGCGGCGATACCTCGCCGAAGGAACGCAGGCGCTCTCCGGATGAGCTGTATTTCGCTCCCCCGAAGTACGACAGTTACCGCACCATCCAGCTGGACAGCGCAACGCTGGCGCTGCTCCGACGTACCCGGCAGCACCAGCGGGAGGCGCAGCTCTCCTATGGTCCCTATTTCCAACGGCAATATATCACCCCGGCACGCAGCCCCGCGGACGACGTCCCCCCATTTACACTCAATACCGATGGCATCGGCACGGAGATCCACATGATCAACGTCAATGACGACGGCTCCCTTATCCGTCCGCGTACCATGCAGGAATGCTGCCGTGTGATCCACGGCTGGCGGAATGTGCAGAAGAACGGCAAGGTATCCCGCGTCCGATCCCCGGATGCCATTTGCCCCACCTTCGACTACCACTCGCTGCGGCACACGCACTGCACGGAGCTTCTCCTTGCCGGAATTCCTCCCAAAGCGGTGCAGGTGCGCCTCGGTCACAAGGATATCAAAACCACCCTCAACATCTACCAGCACCTCACGCAGCAAATGGAGGCCGACACGGCCAAAAAGCTTGAAAGCCTGTATGCCGCAAATTAAAGAGCGCTGCCGCCGGCAGCGCTCTTTTCTCGCCTATTTCTTGTCCACGTCCAGAAAAAATGTGGACAAAATGTGGACAAAACCGGGTTTTTGGCCTATTCGTCGCCCGTTATTTAGGAAGTCACAATTTTGCCGAAAATCCCGCAGCCCTTGTACCATCAGGCTTTCACAGCTTCCGCCACAGCCACGGCCACGGCCACGGTCGCGCCGACCATAGGATTGTTGCCCATGCCCAGGAAGCCCATCATCTCCACATGCGCAGGGACGGAGCTGGAGCCGGCAAACTGCGCGTCGCTGTGCATACGGCCCATGGTGTCGGTCATGCCGTAGGAAGCGGGACCGGCGGCCATATTGTCCGGATGCAGCGTACGGCCGGTGCCGCCGCCGGAGGCTACGGAGAAGTACTTCTTGCCCTGCTCGATGCACTCCTTCTTATAGGTGCCGGCCACCGGGTGCTGGAAGCGGGTGGGGTTGGTGGAGTTGCCGGTGATGGACACGTCCACGCCCTCATGGTGCATGATAGCCACACCCTCGCGGACATCATCGGCGCCATAGCAGCGGACATCGGCGCGCTCGGTCTCGGAATACCGAATCTCGCGGACGATGTTCAGCTTGCCGGTGAAATAGTCAAACTGAGTCTGCACATAAGTGAAGCCGTTGATGCGGCTGATGATCTGCGCAGCGTCCTTGCCCAAACCGTTCAGGATGACCCGCAGGGGCTCTTTCCGGGCCTTGTTGGCATTGCGCACGATGCCGATTGCACCCTCGGCAGCGGCAAAGGACTCGTGACCAGCAAGGAAAGCGAAGCACTTGGACTCGTCGCTCAGCAGCATGGCGCCCAGATTGCCGTGGCCCAGACCCACCTTGCGGTCCTCGGCCACGGAGCCGTCGATGCAGAAGGACTGCAATCCCTCACCGATCTTCCGTGCGGCATCCGCAGCGGTCTTGACACCGGACTTCAGCGCGATGGCCGCACCCACGGTGTACGCCCAGCAGGCGTTCTCAAAGCAGATGGGCTGAATGCCCTTGACGATCTCATAGGGGTCGAAGCCCTTCGCCTTGCAGAGCTCGCGGCACTCCTCCACGGAGCCGATGCCGTACTGCGCGAGGACGCCGTTGATCTTATCGATACGTCTTTCGTAACTTTCAAACAGAGCCATTTTGTCGTCCTCCTTCTCTTATTCCTGGCGCGGGTCGATATACTTCGCCGCGTTGTCCCACTGGCCGTAGTGGCCGGTGGCGTTCTTCAGGGCTTCGTTGGCGTCCACGCCCTTCTTCACGGCGTCCATCATCTTGCCCAGGCTGATGAACTCGTAGCCGATGATCTCATCCTTGTCGTTCAAAGCCAGCTTGCTGCAATAGCCCTCGGCCATCTCCAGATAGCGGGGACCCTTTTCGCGGGTACCGAACATGGTGCCCACCTGAGAGCGCAGACCCTTGCCCAAGTCCTCCAGAGACGCGCCCACAGCCAGACCGTCCTCGGAGAAAGCGGACTGAGTGCGGCCATAGACGATCTGCAGGAACAGCTCGCGCATGGCGGTGTTGATGGCATCGCACACCAGGTCGGTGTTCAGCGCCTCCAGAATAGTCTTGCCGATCAGAATCTCGGAAGCCATGGCGGCAGAGTGGGTCATACCAGAGCAGCCGATGGTCTCCACCAGCGCCTCCTCGATAACGCCGTTCTTCACATTCAGCGTCAGCTTGCAGGCGCCCTGCTGAGGCGCGCACCAGCCGATACCGTGGGTAAAGCCGGAAATATCCCCGATCTGCTTGGCCTGTACCCACTTGCCCTCCTCGGGAATGGGAGCCGGACCGTGATAAGCGCCCTTGGCGACAGGACACATATGCTGTACTTCCGTCGTGTAGATCATAGTGACGATGTTCCTTTCTGTGTTATAGTCGTGCCTTGCGGCGGGTAAAACGAAATGGCGATCCATGTATAATGGCCGCTTCGCGGTCATTATACCAAATCTCCCCACAAATTGCAAGAAACATTCCAAACATTTGGACATTCTGCGAAATCGTCTGTAAGCATTGACTTTTCCCGTAAAACCAGTATACTATTATAGTATTTTTATCAAGTAACGGAGGTCCACCCCTATGTCTGACGCCGCTTATTTTACCGAGATGGAAGCCAAGATCCCCACGGGCAAGGTCCGCACCCGCTTTGCGCCCTCCCCTACCGGTTATATGCACATCGGCAATCTGCGTACCGCCCTGTATACCTGGCTCATTGCCCGCAGTCATGGCGGCACGTTTATCCTCCGTATCGAGGATACCGACCAGGGGCGGCTGGTGGAGGGAGCTACCGATGTCATCTACCGCACCATGGCCGAGTGCCATCTGAACCATGACGAGGGCCCCGACATCGGCGGCCCCGTGGCTCCCTATATCCAGTCCCAACGTCGGGATACCTACGGCAAATACGCCCGCTTGCTGGCGGAAAAGGGCGGCGCCTATTACTGCTTCTGCGAGAAGTGTGCCTCCGAGGAGGACACCGGCGATTTCGACCGCGCCGATGATCCCTGCCGTGATCTGCCGCTGGAGGACGCTCTGCGCCGCGTGGAGGCGGGCGAGCCTTACGTCATCCGCCAGCGCATCCCCAAGGAGGGCACCACCACGTTCCACGATGCCGTGTTCGGCGATATCACCGTGGAAAACAGCACGCTGGACGATCAGGTGCTGCTGAAGCGGGACGGTCTACCCACTTACAACTTTGCCAATGTGATCGACGACCACCTGATGGGCATCACCCATGTGGTACGCGGCAGCGAGTATCTGTCCTCCGCGCCCAAGTACGACCTTCTTTACCACGCTTTCGGCTGGGAGGTACCCACCTATGTCCACTGCTCCCCCGTCATGCGGGACGCGCAGAACAAGATGTCCAAGCGCCACGGCGACCCCAGCTATGAGGACCTGAAGGCAGAGGGTTATCTGACCGATGCCATTCTCAACTACGTTGCTCTGCTGGGCTGGAGTCCCAAGGGTGAGCTGGCGGAGCAGGAGATCTTCTCTCTTGATGCGCTTGTCAAGGCGTTTGATCTGACCGGTATTTCCAAATCTCCCGCCATCTTCGACAAGGCCAAGCTGGATCATTTCAACGCCGTCTACCTGCGTGCCATGTCCCCGGAGGACTTCGCCAAGGCAGCCGAGCCCTACATCCGCCAGAGCGTCAAGGGCGACTTTGACGTGGCGGCCATCGCTGCGCTGCTGCAGGCGCGCTGCGAGCGTCTTACAGATATCCCGGAGAAGGTGGACTTCTTCGATGCGTGCCCGGAGTACGACGTGGAATTCTTCACCAACAAGAAATCTAAGACGAACCCGGAGGTCTGCAAGGCCATGCTGGAGGCGGCTATTCCCATGCTGGCGGCGCTGCCCCAGTGGACGGACGAGGCCATCCACGATGGCCTGATCGCCTTGGCCGAGCAGCTGGGCGTCAAGAACGCCACCCTCATGTGGCCGGTGCGCATCGCTGCTGCCGGCAAGCTGGTCACCCCCGGCGGCGCAGTGGAGATCTGCCGCATCCTGGGCCGTGGTGAAACGCTCCGCCGTCTCCGCGCCGGCCTGGAGAAGCTGGCATGAAAAAACAGCTTTGTGCCATCGCCGCGTTCTGGCACAGGGAATACGGCCGATTTGTCGGCATAACTGCCCTTGCTTTTTTGGCACTGACCGTGCTGGCTTACATTGTCGGAAGACTTGTCCCCAATGTTCCCGTAACCATTATACGCACCTTCAACGAGAGCATTGCAGACGCCGGTATTATCCGCGATGATGGCAGCTTCAGCGCGCTGGCCCTGTTCGGCAACAACCTTCGGGCTATGGTGATGACCGTGCTTTATGGTTTTATACCATTCCTGTATCTGCCAGCCCTGTCTCTGGGACTCAACGCTGCGATCATCGGTATGCTTGCCGCACTGATAGATGGCCAGTGGCTTCTGCTGTTGGCCGGTCTTGTTCCTCACGGCATCTTTGAGGTCCCCGCCCTGCTGCTCAGTCTGGCCGCCGGACTCTGCCTGTGCAGAAATATCAATCGATACATCCGCTGCAACGAAAAAGGTATGATGAAGCCCCTGCTTCTGGACCTGCTTCGCGTGGTGGGATTGCTGGTGGTACCACTGCTGGCCCTGGCCGCTGTGATGGAGGCCTATGTCACTCCGCTGGCTATGCAGCTGTTCATGTAAGCCCCGTTTCCCATACGGTTTGTTTTTCCCGCGGCGCCGCCGCATACTTGATTTTGAAAGGATTGATCCCGCAATGTGTGAAAAGACCACGAACGTTCCCGATCTGTTTGGCAAAATGGTGTTTGGTGAGCAGCAGATGCAGCAGCGTCTCCCCGCCGCCGCATACCAGAAATGGCAGCAATGCCTGGCCCAGGGAACGCCGCTGGATCGTACCACCGCCGGCGAGATCGCCAACGCCATGAAGGACTGGGCCATTGAGAAGGGTGCCACCCATTACACCCACTGGTTCCAGCCTATGACCGGCGTTACCGCCGAAAAACACGACAGCTTCATCACCCGCGACGGCAAAGACGGCGTGGTCATGGAGCTGAGCGCCAAGGAACTGAGCAAGGGCGAGGCGGACGCCTCCTCCTTCCCCTCCGGCGGTCTGCGCGCTACATTCGAAGCCCGCGGCTACACTGCATGGGACCCCACATCTTACGCCTTCGTCAAGGACGAGACACTGTATATCCCTACCATTTTCTGTTCGTACAGTGGGCAGACGCTGGACAAAAAAACGCCTCTGTTGCGCTCTATGCGTGTGCTGGACAGGGAGTGCATCCGTATCCTGCGGCTGTTCGGCAACACCGAGGCGCAGCATGTCACGCCGCAGGTAGGCCCTGAGCAGGAGTACTTCCTGATCGACGAGAAGGTATACCGCCAGCGCGAGGATCTGAAGCTGTGCGGCCGCACGCTGTTCGGTGCCCGTCCCTCCAAGGGGCAGGAGCTGGACGACCACTATTACGGCGCCATCAAACCCCGGGTAGCCGCGTTCATGCGGGAGCTGGATCAGGAGCTGTGGAAGCTGGGCGTGCTGGCCAAGACGGAGCACAACGAGGTTGCGCCTGCCCAGCACGAGATCGCGCCCATCTACTCCGATGCCAACAGCGCCTGTGACAAAAACCAGCTGACCATGGAACTGCTGAAAAAGGTAGCCGCCCGCCACGGTTTGGTATGCCTGCTCCATGAAAAGCCCTTTGCGGGCGTCAACGGCAGCGGCAAGCACGACAACTGGTCATTGGCCACCGACACCGGCGAGAACCTGCTGAAGCCCGGCAGCACCCCCAGCCAGAACGCCCAGTTCCTGCTGTTTCTAGCCGCTTTTATCAAGGGCGTTGACGAGTACCAGGAAATGCTGCGCTGCTGCGTGTCCTATCCCGGCAACGACCACCGTCTGGGCGGCAACGAGGCCCCTCCCGCCATCATCTCCATCTTTCTGGGCGATGAATTAACGGCTATTCTTGATGCCATCATTCAGGGCACTGAGTATGTGGACATCACCAAGAAAAAGCTCACCATCGGCGTAGATACCCTTCCGGAGATCCCCCAGGACACCACTGACCGCAACCGCACCTCTCCCCTGGCCTTTACCGGCAATAAGTTCGAGTTCCGTATGCTGGGCTCCTCTCAGTCCATCGCCAGCCCTAATGTGGTGCTGAACACCATCATGGCCGAGGAGCTGCGCCAGTTTGCCGATATTCTGGAAAAGGCAGATGACTTCCAGTCCGCCCTCCAGAAGCTGCTGCATGACACCTTCACCGCCCACCAGCGCATCATCTTCAACGGCAACGGCTATGATGACGCCTGGGTACAGGAGGCCAAGCGCCGGGGCCTGGCCAATCTGCGGGACACGGTGGACTGTATGCCCGCCTACATTGACAAAAAGAACGTCGATCTTTTCACCAAGCACGCCATCCTCACCGAGACGGAGATGCGCGCCCGATACGAGATCCACCTGGAAAACTACTGCAAGGTGTCTGCCATTGAGGCCAGCACCCTGCTGGACATGGTCCAGCGTCATATTCTCCCCGCCGCCAGTGCTTACGCCGACCGCCTAACCCAGACGGCCTTTCACAAGGAGAACAGTGTCCCGGCCTTGTCCGCCCGCATGGAAAAGACTCTGGCCCAGCGTGTTACCGACCTGGGTGAGAAGCTGTTTGATACCTGCGAGGCGTTGCACGCTGCCCTCAGCGATGCCCCCGCCGCGGACGGCGGTATCGACGCCGCACGGTACTACCGCTGCGAGATCGTTACCCGCACCCAGAAGGCCGGCGAGCTGATCGGCCGGCTGGAATCGCTGGTGGACGCCAAGGCGTGGCCGTATCCCACCTATGCGGATATTCTTTTCAGCGTGTGATCCAAAACATTGTAATTCTGTACAGAACTCACTCTCCTCGCAAAAAGCCTCCCCGGTCGGGGAGGCTTTTTCTTTCTTATTTTCCGCGAAGCGCCGCAACGATCTGCGTGTATACCTTCTCCGGCTCCCTCTGGAACCGCTCCGCCAACGCCTCGGCGTCGGCCTTATCGGCCACCATCAGATCCAACGTCATCAGGCTATCCACATCGTCCCGCAGCCGCAGCTCCACGGTGAACGTCCCGTTTTCACGCGGCGTCACCCGTCCCTGCACCTGCTGCCGCCGCACCGCCGCCTTGTTCCAAGCCGCGATATGCCTATCCGACAGCTGTCTTACGGAGTATGGCAGGCTGCTCTCGCAGATACCGCTGTTTCTTCGTCCCTTTTCCGTGATAACATACTGCCCGTCTTCCGTGACACGCAGATGCTCTGTCTTCACCAGGTCACCCAGACACTCCGCATAATCAAAGTAGTCGATGCCCTCGTCGCACATGGTCATGTCCTGCAAGTCGGCTCCGTCCACCGGCTCCGTCAGCCGCGACACAATGTACAGGATCAGGAACTTGATCTCCAGCTTGTCCTGAATGAACGCGATACCCACATCGTCCACCTCCTTTTTTGGTATTATACGCAATTTTTGCCCGCTTGTAAAGCGAAACCCCGCGAAAAAAGCAGAGGACGGCTCTCGCCGTCCCCTGTTCTGCTTCTCAATGGCACGCACAGTAGTTCTTGGTGCTGTTATAGTCGCAGGGCGTCTCCACCGCGTTGGGCGGGAAAAACTCGTTCATGGGGAACGCCACACTGCGGAACAGCCCGCAGGGATCCTCCTGACTGCCGCAGTCACACTCGCTCTGGGGCACACAGTAGTCATATACCGGCACCAGCAGCTGCGTATCGCGCTCCAGCCGCACCAGCGTGAACTGCCCCAGCGTCACATACAGCCGCCGTGCTGCACTGTCGTCGAACACCAGATCTCCACTGAAACTCTGCGCCACAAAGGACGGGATCTCCGACAAACAACTGCCTGTCGAGACAGGGACCGGTACCTCCGCTACACGGGTATCCAGCACGATCGGGTCCACGGCTTCCACCACGGCGATAGGCAGATTGGTCCGTATCCGTCCCGGCACATCCAACTCGTCGAACACCGTGTCCGAGGAGAATATCTTGGCGTTTCCTTCGCTACCGAACAGGATACACCGCTTGTCGAACACGCACAGGCCTTCCACCTCAGTGTATCGCGGCGTGCCGGTACACACCTGTAAAGTCACCCGGTAGTAGAAGCGCATATCCACCGAATAGAACCCCCGGTTGAACGTCACCGGCTCCACATCGGTGTAGACGTATAGCAGCTCCGCTGTGCCGCCCTTGATCATCTGCGACGCGCTGAGCACCTCCTGCGCCGCCGCCGTGGGGTAAAAGCGCAGATCCTCCACGCAGTCCTTATCCCTGCATGAGTCAAATATCTTCCGCGTATGGATGCACACGGCCTCCCGGACGTTCCCCAGGTCGCAGACCGGTCCCGGCATTACATTTTCAGGCATAGAATGACCTCCCAATAAGTAGTGAAAGACGGCCTCTTTCATTCCACTCTATGCCCAAAAGGCAAAAAGGGTGCGGCCCGCAGGCCGCACTCTGACACTCATTCGCTCTTTTCCTTCCTTCGCACCACCACGTTCTCCGGTCCAAGCCATTCCCGGCACTCCTTCAAAAACGCCGGGTGGTCCAGGCAGAAGCCGCCCCACAGCTTGCCGGTGTCGGCGATCCGTATCTTCAGCGGCACCTTCCCTTCGAACATGGTCGCCACCAACAGCAGATGGCTGAACGCCGGGTCATCGATGCTCTTCACCCGCAGGTATACGGCGGCAGCGCCGTTTTCCGGGGCCTTTTGTCCCTCCGGCAGTTCACTGCCGTTCATGGGGAATACCACGTCCGGCACGATCTGCGGCGGCTTTTCGTCCCGCAGGCTCAGCCGTCCCTTGATAAGTACCGGGCTGTTCACTGCCAGATAGCTGGCGCACTTGTCCAGCACCCGAGAAAAGCACAGAAGCTCCATGGATGCCGTCTCGTCCTCCAGCACCACATAGGCCATCAGCGTCCCGTTCTTGGTGGGCCGCGTCTTGCTGGAGGCCACGATGCCCGCCACCGTCACCGGCATACCGTCGGCGAACCGTGTGGGGCCCTCTTCAGAGGACACATCCTCCAGTATCTCATTCAGCGTCACTGCCCCACTGCTACGGGCCGCAGCGCGATAGCCCACCATGGGGTGTCCGGACAGATACAGCCCCGTGGTCTCCTTCTCCATGTGCATCCGCTCCGTGGCGGTAAACTCCGGAATGTCCGGCATCACCACCGTCTCCACGGTGCTGTTGGCGGCGCTCATGCCGAAGAAATCGATCTGGCCCTCCACGTTCCGCCGCCGCACGTTGCCGATGCCGTCCAGCACCTTCTCATACACCGCCAGCAGCTGCGACCGCCGCGCCCCCATGCTGTCGAAGGCACCGCTGCGGATCAGGTTTTCCACCGCCCGCTTGTTCATGTCGCCGCAGTCGTACATCCGGTCGCAGAAATCCTGCAAAGACGTAAAGCTGCCGCCCTGCTCCCGCTCCCGGACCACCGACTGGATAAACCCCCGTCCGATGTTCTTGATGGCCACCAGGCCGAACCGTATGCCGTCCGGCTCCACGGTGAACCGGTCGCTGGACCGGTTCACGTCCGGCGGCAGCAGCGCAATGCCGCAGTCGCGGCACTCCCCGATATACCCCGCCACCTTGTCGCTGTTGTCCAGCACGCTGGTCAGCAGCGCGGCCATATACTCCTTGGTGTAATGACACTTGAAATACGCCGTCTGATACGCCACCACCGCGTAGCTCACCGCGTGAGCCTTGTTGAAAGCATAGTTGGCAAAGTCGTATATCTCGTCGTAGATGGCCTGCGCTGTCTTCTCGTCAATACCGTTGGCGATACAGCCCTTGATCCCTCGTTCCGCATCGCCGTATACGAAGGCCTGACGCTCCTTCTCGATCTCCTTGGCCTTCTTCTTGCTGATGGCCCGGCGCACCATGTCCGCCTGCCCCAGCGAAAAGCCGCCCAGCTCCTGGAAAATGCGGATGACCTGCTCCTGGTACACGATGCACCCGTAGGTGACCGACAGTATAGGCACCAGCCTTGGGTGCTTATACGTCACCAGCTTCGGGTCGTGCTTGCAGGCGATAAACCTCGGAATGGACTCCATTGGTCCCGGACGGTACAGCGCGATCACGGCGGTGATATCCTCAATACTCTGTGGCTTCAGCCCCACGCACACACCGGTCATGCCCGTGGACTCGATCTGGAACACGCCCGCCGTCTGTCCTCGGGAGATCATGTCATAGGTCTCCGCGTCGTCGTCCGGTATTTTGCTCAGCGCGAACTCTGGCTCCCGCTGCTGCACCATCTTCACGGCGTCATCCAGCACCGTCAGGTTCCGCAGCCCCAGAAAGTCCATTTTCAGCAGGC
>ENA-UOOC01000600-UOOC01000600.1-human-gut-metagenome-genome-assembly--contig:-C48old-NODE-600-length-35069-cov-22.248415_pt1 | contig 35069 bp, 44 predicted proteins | sample MGYA00242469_ERZ724016 | MGnify/ENA metagenome assembly ERZ724016 | reverse complement strand
AACCAGATTTGTGTAACCCTTTTCCTTTGCGACTTTGGCAAGCAGTTTCTTTTGATTGCCGATGCTGTAGCTTTCGCCTTCAAGATTATCGTCACGGGAAAGCCTTTCATAAAGAAAGGCGGTCACGTCACGGGATTTTTTGTTATTCGACTGTTTCATAAGTCCTCCTTCCGTCAAGGCAGTCGAATAGCAAATATACTTGTACGAACACATTATACCGCCATTTGCTGCCTCTGTCAGCCGGGTTTGAAAGCTATTTACAGCTTTTCACTCTCGGACTTCATCAGGCGAAGGAGAACGCTGCCCAGGGTATCCGGGCTTTCTTCTTTGAAAACCGGCTCAACAACGAACGACCGATTGCCAATGTGATAGGTCGTTTTTGCATCCAGAGGATTTTTCTCTGGCCTGCTGGTCTTGCCGGGATTTGTAGCTTTATCTTGCATGATAAAATCCCCTTTCATAAAGCATAAAGATAGCAATGAAAGAGGCAAAACGGACGGCTGCTGGCACAGCTCCACGGGAGTCTAACCCCGGCCCATGCTGATGGGTGCGGCGCACAATGCTTTGTGGGCGTTCAATGCGCGAGTATCTTTGACCCTGCCCGTGTGTCATCGCCCGCAAGCTGCCACGCTTGCTTTGCGGTCTGGTGTTTCTCGCTCTCTCCAAATGGAGGTCATGGCGCACCGACCGTATGGCTCGGCACAAACAGGAATGTATCCGTTTGCCTTATACTGCGGCGCTGGCCTCCCAACGGGCTTTCTTTGTCAAGGTGCGGAACACACCATGCGGAAAGGGGAACACACGGCGGTCATCTGAATCAGGTCAGGTCAAAATCCAGAATCGCAATAATCAGCTTCGTTTCCAGCCTGCGGCGCAGATCATCGTCCACCTGAGAATGAGGACAGCCCTGAGGATCATAGCTTGTCCTTGTGGAAAGCGCCGCTATGTAGCCGGAGTAGTGACCAATCACACGGTTTACCGCGTCAGGGTCGCCCTGGACAGCGGCGGTAATGACCGGATAAGGAAGAAGATTATTCCGGGAAGCTGCGGTGTCACGCATCCGTATCACCTCCCATCAGCTCTTTCAGCAGCCGATAGGATTTCAGCCTGCGGTTGTTGATCGTCCTGCGGGCCAGGTTCATACGCTCCGCGATCTCACGGTCCGCCATTTCCAGGAACCAGTACATCAGAAGGATATCCCGGTTGTCCTGAGGCAAGGCGTTCAGCGCATCGGCCAGCAGATCGTTTTCAATCAGGATCACATCACCGCCAAGAATGAAGGTGTTGTACTCCCAGGGATAACGGTCATAGGCCGCAAGCTGCTCCATTGCGTCCTCCGGCAGTTCGCTGAAAGGGATGCTGTGCTTCTTCCTGCGGCTGATCTCTCGATAGCCATTGCAGGCCTCGCACTTCAAGACCTTTTTGCAAAAGCTGTCAAAGGCGTGCTGCTTGTGTTCGGCGTGGCGATCAGGTTTCATGTTCTCACCTCCCTTCGTGCCGGGAGGCAGTTCTTTTCTTCCCCTTTCGCCCACTACTCGTTCTGCGGAAGGCTGTTTTGGCCAGCTCTGCCGGGAAAAATCAAAATTATTTTTTCTGTCGCTCATTTGTGCGCTCCTTTCGTCCTGATCGGGTGGGTGGCCGGATCAGGCAAAGGGCGGAGCGCGGGGACAGTAGAAACATCCCCGATAACGACAAAAAGCGCCTGTCTGCAAAACGCAGACAGGCGCAGAAGAATTATAAAATCTATTTACATGATTTCTGTGTTCATACTCATAGCCGGAATAGTCCGATGGAGGGGCTACGCTTTTTTTAACTGGTGCAGATCATGGACGTTGCGAAAAAGCAAAAAGGACACGGCAATACCTCCCAGATACCGCCGTGTCCTTAAAAAAGGGCGACTTTAACACACCCCCCGTATTCTTATTTTTCGAAAAGAAAACGGCGGCTTTGATTTCGTATTAAAGCCGCCGTTTTTTATTTCGCGCAAATCTGCTGTTAGCGGCTCTGTGCGAATGATTTATAAAACTTGATGCTTTGCAAATACACGGCGAGAGATACCTGCACCAACTCCCAAAAAGAGCAGTGCTGCCGGGATTGCCCATATCGCATACAGCATCCCGTTACTCATTTGTTCCACCGACAGGAGCGAAATGGCCAGTACATGATAGATCGGAAGAAGTCCAACCAATCGGAACAATGGATTTACTTCGGTGATCGGCAGCAAAACGGGAAAAAGAAAAATTGCCATCGCCGCAACCAAAGCTACAATCTGATTTTTACTGATTGCAGATAGGAACAGTGTAATTCCCGTAACGCTAAGTGTACAGGTAAATGCCAGCAGAATTTGATATTTGAGCAGCGTACCGCAGGTGATATTAAAAGGGATAAACGCTTCCACATAGTCACTGGGGGCAAATAGAATACTGCAATCCAACCCTTCTGTTCCATAAAAAACAAAAGCAAGAAGCAGGTTAAATGCTGCAATCAGCGTGGTAGTGAGAATGGCGGTGATAATACCTGCAACCACCTTTGCAGTAGCGCATTTGGTTTTACCGTACTTGCTTGTCAATATGATATTATCTGGATATGTTTCTGGAATGGTACGAGGACAGTCAGCGCAGGACAGAGCATTTCATGACTGGCAAAACGCTGGGCGAAAGCGGCGCGGATATGGATCGGATGTCCCTCATTTCCTCTGCGATCACGAAAGCGTTCCGCGGTGACAACAGCGTCCACGCGCGGTACATGATGGCCGGCGAGGATCCAGCGTCAGCAGAAACGATGTCCCTGAACCTGTCTCCGGACGAACAGCGACTGGTCACACAGGCGTTGGCGGAGCAGCGTATCCGGCTGGGATCGCAGGCAGAGGGCGAAGAAAAGCTCCTGCGCCGTATGACCGGAAGCGTCACGGAGTACATGGACGCGGCTGGTCTGGCAGACCGGTTGACCGAAAGTGACCGGGCTTTGCTGGCACAGCACGACGGAGCGCCGGAAGCTGCGCCGGTCATGGGCGGGATGCAGCTATGAGCATGAGCGCAATAGCCGCCCGCGCGGCGGCTCTGCTGCTGACCAGCGAAAAGGGGCGCAAGGGCGTCGGCTTTCTGCTGGTCGCTATTTTCGCGCCGGTCATCCTGATCGCAGCCATCCTCTGCTCAAACACTGCAGGTGGGGCCGACCACAACAATCTGGCAGTCGAAGCGTCGTTCTATGGAGTCAACTTTACGGATTCCGTGCCTGCTGAGTTTCAAACGCACATCACGGATATGCAGACGGCTTTTTCTCTTCTGGATTCGGCGGTAGCGGAAGCCAACGCGAATATGACCGACGGCAATCGTCTTGACCCGATACAGGTCAAGGCGATTTTTTATGCCCTCTGTTTTGGCGAGAATGCGCCAAGTCAGCGCGCGGCAGACCGTTTTGTGGACTGCTTTTTCATCACAGAGCAGAGAACGCAAACCGTACTCGTTGAACTGGAAGACGGGAGCGTCATAGAACAGGAGGAACCCTATACCGCCACTGTGCCGCTCTCGCTGGCGGCAGCGTATGAAAATCTTGCGGCAAAGCTCGGTCGGGCTGTCACCGACGAGGACAAGGAAAACGCCGCGCACATCTACACGATGATCGCGGGCAATGCCAATGGCAGCGACGGCACTGGTGCGTCGGGCGGTACGATCCAAATCGACTACGGCTACGGCAGCGGCAGCACCGAACTGGATACGTCCGGCTTCACGAACCCGGCTGGCAAGAACGCCGACGATCTGGTGCAGTACGCCATTCACGCCTACGAAGAACACTGGGGCTACGTCTGGGGAACGTTCGGTCATGTGCTGACCGAGAGCCTGTTTGAAGCGAAGCTGGCGCAGTATCCAGATGCTCTTGCTGGCAATGCAGATTTCATCCGCCAGACGTGGGTCGGCGGCAGAACGACGGACTGCGTCGGTCTGATCAAAGGCTACGGCTGGTTGGACGCAGAGACGGAAGAAATCGTCTACAACACGAATGGCATGCCGGACATCTCAGCAAACGAGATGTACCATTCCGCGACCGTCTCCGGCACGATTGACACCATTCCGGAAACGCCGGGGCTGGCCGTCTGGCACGACGGGCATATCGGCGTGTACATTGGAAACGGCGAGGTGGTCGAGGCAATGGGCACGCGGTATGGTGTCGTCAAAACCAAGCTCGAAGGTGCGCGTTGGACGCACTGGCTGAAAATTCCCTATATCAGCTATGACTGAGGAAAGGACAAACATGAACGTCTTAATGGTGGAGCCGGGAAAGGCTCCGTATAAAACGCAGATCGGCGATGATCTGCAAAGTATGCAGGCAGTAGTCGGCGGATATATCCAAGCCGTGTATCCCTACGAGGAACCGGTGGCATTGATTTGCTGCGAGTCTGGAAAGCTGGATGGTCTGCCGCTCAACCGCGCACTGCGCGATTCGGATGGTGATATCTATGACATCGTCGCGGGAAATTTCTTTATCGTCGGACTCGGCGAATCGGATTTCACCGACCTGCCGCATGAGCTTGCCGAGCAATTCGCGGAGCGTTTTCGGCAACCGGAAATGTTTATGCGTGTGGATGACAAAATCGTAGCAGCGCCGATGCCGGACGAGCAGGTGCAGAGCGGTATGTCATACTGACAGGAGGATTATGAAACAAACCAATATACAAATCACATTCGAAGAAGAAAAGCTCCGCGCCCTTCGGCGCTACATCGCCAAGCGCGATTCCACGCTGGAAGCGGAGCTGCAAAAGGCAGCCCAGCGGCTTTACGAAAAGGTCGTCCCTGCTGCCGTGCAGGAATACATCAGCGACTGTACGCAGGACGATCCAGTGCGCAAACCGCAAAAGAAATCGGAGGCGCAGGTATGAGCACGGCGGGCTTTCACATCACGGAGGACTGCGCGGAAGTTTATCTGCAAAACGAATCCGGCATGGAGTTTTTGCAGCTCGCCAAACGGCTCCATGATTATCTCCAGCAGGGACAGCATCTGCCAGTACGGAGCCTCTTTGAAGCGACGGACGGCTGCAAAGAGATCAGCCGCGAGGCTTTCGATACACAGGCGAAGCGCCGAATGGAGAACACCGGCGAAATCAGCGGAGTGTTTGAGCTGGACTTCGACGCGCGGACGATTTCGGCGCTTAACATCATGGACGGTTGGAAGGTCTACGCGATGCAGAATGTGGCGGATGCGGCAGAAGCGGCATATCAGGAGGCTGAGATTTCCGAGGATGACCGCTGGCGCATCTTCCTCGACCGGCTGGATAGACAAGAACTGACCACGCCAAGCAGACTCACTGTACAGAATTTTTATTTCGAGGATAGCATAGAGGCGATGGATGACCGAACACTGAATTTTTACGTCGTTCCGTGCTTCAACGTCGACGAAGTGTTTGGCACATTCGTGGAGAGCGATGAAAACGACCATGCGCTGAATATCTATGCCAACTACGATATGCAGCGCCAGCAGGTCTGCGATGAGCTGGAGATCACGCTCTATGGCAGCGGCATCGAGGATCAATCTCTCGCCTACCGCCTGAATGCGGCAGAGAAAGAAGTGCTGCGCGAAAAGATGGACGCCTACTGCATGCAGCGGGAACATAAGCCGCTGGAGCAGCTCTGTCAGGAACTTTTGCAGGAGCAAGATGTGCCCATACAGGAGATGCAGCTGTGACCGACAGCGTGTTCCGTGCCGTCGCGCCCGTGTCAGCGGTTTGTGCGGCTTTCGCGGCACAGTCGAGCGCGTACCCGCCAAGTACCAGAAAACCGGACGTTGCGCCGGTGTGCGGGAGTGCTGCAAACACGAAAAAGGAGATCAAAATGTCTACGGAATTTTACTGTGAAGAATTTCCGACAGAGCAAAACGGAAAACCGGTGCAGACGCTCAAAGATCTGCTGGAAGTTTGCCCGGAAGATCGTTTTCATTTCATGACACCGTTCGGCTACGTTGACCTGAACGCCCAGGACGCCGAGCGGCTCCGGCAGGGCACAGCGATGCCCGCACATGCCGGAGAAAGCGGATGGGAGATACCTATTCCGGCAGAAAAGCTGCTGCAGCAGGAGCTTGTCACTGCGCGGAAAACCGAGAATGGTCAATGGTACGCAATTACCACCGATCCGCAGCCGGAAATGGTGGAAATGGAGCAGATACAGGAGATGCACCTGTGACCGCCAGCCCTTCCCGCGCCGTCGCGCCCGTGTCGGCGGTTTGTGCGGCTTTCCGGACACAGCCGAGCGCGTACCCGCCGGAAGCCACAAAACCGGACGTTGCGCCGGTGTGCGGGAGCTTTACGGGAACGGCAGGCACAGAAGGAAACCGCCTGCGGGCGGCTTGCGGCGGAGGGAGAAGCCGCAATCGGCGAGCAGGAGAAAGCCAAGGGGTCGTGCGCGCACCTTGGCAGACACATCTGCCCGCAGTGCGGGCAGTTTGGGACTTTCGGACAGGGGTTGTTGAGAGGGCAAAAACAGCCCTGTTGGGGTCGGAAGCGCAGATAGTCCCGCTGTTTCAAGGAAAACAGCGGGGTTGCGCACAAAATTGGAGGAAAATTGGCATGGCAAACAAGAAAATCAAATTCCCGCTCTGGCTCATGCCGGACACCAAAGCGACGGTCGAATGTCTCTACCGGCAGGACGGATGTAACAGCCAGAGCGAGTTCATCGAAAAAGCGATTCTGTTCTACTGTAGCTATCTGCAAAGTGAATACGCCGGAGACTTCCTGCCGAAGATCCTTGGCGAAACGCTCGAAGCCATCCTCAGGATGTTCGGGGACCGCATCGGCAAGCTGCTTCTCAAGCAGGCAGTCGAGCAAAACGTCTGCAATCATATTCTCGCGTCAGATACGGATATCGACGCGCAGACGTACCAGCAGATGCGCGGAAAAAGCTATCAGGAGGTGCTGCGGACGAACGGCCAGATCTCGTTCCCGGAAGTGCTTCGGCAGCAAAGCCGACTGTAACAGATGGCGCGACTGATACAGAAAACCGGCTTCATCAGCCGCAAAAGCGCAGGCGGTTACATGAAATATATCGCCACGCGCGAGGGCGTCGAAGTCTTGACCGGCAAGGGACCAGCAACCGAAAAGCAGAAAGAGATGGTTTCCAAATTGCTCAAGGACTTCCCAGATGTGCGAGATTCCTTCGAATACGAGGACTACAAACAAACGCCGACGCTGCACACCGCGTCGGCGCTCATTTCTGCCGCGCTGGACTCGCATATGCAAAATCTTCAATCCGAAAACGGCTATCTGCGTTACATTGCAACGCGCCCCGGCGCGGAAAAGCATGGCGCACACGGTCTGTTTGGACGAGAAGAAAATACGGACCTGACTGCGGCGATGCACGACTTGACCGCGCACGACGGCAACGTCTGGACGATCATCTATTCCCTGCATCGTGAGGACGCGGAACGCTTGGGATACAACAATGCTGCTGCGTGGCAGAAGCTGCTCGTGCGCCAGCAGAGCAAGTTTGCAGAAGCCTTTCATGTCCCGGCGTCGGCGCTGCACAGGTATGCGGCTTACCACGATGCGGATACGCACCCGCATATTCACATGATGATCTGGACAGACCAGAAGACGGTTTTGAAGCGGGATGCTGTCGTGAAATTGCGCTCTGCGATGACCAACAGCATCTTTCAGGCAGAGTTGGAAAATCTCTATATTCGAAAAGACATAGCGTATAAGGACGTAACCGAAGCGGCGCGGACAGCCATGCACGGACTTGTTGACCGGCTAGAATCTATTGAAAATCCGCCAGAATCGATTCAGCAAAAAATGCTGGAGCTTGCGCTGGAACTGCGCACGGGCGGCGGCAAAAAGCAGTATGGATATCTCAAAAAGCCGCTCAAGGACAAGGTCGATGAAATCGTGGATGAACTGGAAAAGCTGCCGGAGGTGGCGGCGTATTATGCTGTCTGGAATGGTCTGCGCGACACGCTGGAGGGCTACTATAAAAACCGACCCCGGCAGCACAATCCGCTTTCCCAGCAGAAAGAATTCCGTACAATTAAGAATGCAATCATTCAGGAAGCAGAGCGCCTACGGCAGCAAATGGAACAGGAACCTTCGCAAGCCGAAGAACCATCTGCGGAGAAAACTTCATCAGACGCTTCTACAAATCCGACGCTTACAGATGAGAATACTTCATCCACGCTTTCTCACCTTGTACGGCTTCCAAGCGAATATCTTCTGAATTCAACCGTTCGCCTGTTTCATCAGATGGGGCAGATTTTCCGCGACAACGCCGCGCCGCCCAGCAATCCAATGGGTATCCGTATCGATTCCAAGCGCCGCAAAAAGCTCATGCAGAAGCGGCTGGCGATGGGGCATAAGCAGGATGATCATGAGCAGGAACAGGGATACAATCTGGACATTCGATAAAACAGGCGGCGCTGGTTTTGCAGCGCCGCCTGTTACATATTCTCTTAAAAATCCTCGGTCAATGCACGTTCACAATACGCTTTGAGCGCCGGAACATCTTCGGTTGCTGTCTGCCAGATGCGATCTTTGTCCATCGAGCCATAGTCGTGCGCGAACATATTGCGCATATTTTTGATTGCGCGCCAATCCATCTGCGGCTTGGTTTCTTGCACATACGCATCGGAAAACTTTCCAGCAAGCTCACCGATTTGCAGCAGGTTCATGCTGACAGAATCCATGTAGTCTTGATCTTCCAGAAAGATATCAAAATTACGACCGAAGCGGGATAGTGTCTTTTCGACTCGATTACAATACTCCAAAATGTGCGCCAGAATCTGCGCATCACGGTTAGGAAAGCTCATACAGCAGCACCCGATCCTTTCGCAGATTTTCGAGGAAAGCTTCGTCCTTGTTGTACTTGAGCGAGCCGGTCGTCACAACGTCAATGCTCTTTTTGAGCGCGTCTTCCAGGTCAGCATACAGACCGCCAAGGGCGAACAGGCCGCGCAGCTTGGGCGCGTCCACGCAGAGGTCTACATCGCTGGCAGGCGTTGCGTCGCCTCTTGCATAGGAACCGAACAGGAACACCTTGTCCACGCCGTGCTGCTTTGCAATCGGCGCGACGATCTCACGAATCTCATCGATCGAATATACTTGCGTCTGCATTCCGTGCGCCCCCTTCCTGTAACCAGTATACCCTAAAACAAAAATCTTTGCAACAGCAGAAAGTGGTGACTAAAATCAGCAAATTTATTGAATTTTCCCCAGAGCAGAAGGAACGCGCAGCGACCGTTGATCTCGAAGAATTTCTCCTCCGTCAAGGCGAAAAACTCATCAAATCCGGACGTGAAAAGCGGCTCGCCAGCGACCACAGCGTCACGGTTCGCGGCTGCGAGTGGTTTGACCATGCGTCAAATGAGGGCGGTCGAGCCGTCAGCTTTATACAAAAATATTACGGCAAGAGTTACATTGAAGCGATGTCCATGCTGCTGGGCGAGAGCACGGAGCCGGTTTATCCGCAGGCGAAAAAGCAGGAAGTGATCCAGCAGAAGCCCTTCGCGCCGCCCGTTCCGAACACGAATATGCACCGCGTCTTTGCGTACCTTCTCAAAACGCGCGGGCTGGATGCCGACGTGATTTCCTACTTCGCCCGGAAGAAAATGCTCTACGAGGACGCGGCGCATCACAACGCGGTGTTCATCGGCACGGACGAAGGTGGCTGTCCGCGTCACGCCCATCTGCGCAGCACGAACAGTTTCGGCAAAGCATTTCGTCTGAACGTCGAGTCAAGCGATCCGCGCTACAGCTTTCATCATACCGGCACGGACGGGAGCCTTTATGTGTTTGAAGCGCCTATTGATATGCTCTCGTACATTTCCATGAACCCGCATCAGTGGCAGGAGCATAGCTATGTTGCCTGCTGCGGCACGTCCCCAATCCCAGTCTTGCAAATGCTGAAGCCTGATACAAAAATGGTCTATCTCTGCCTTGATAACGACGATGCCGGACACAAAGCCAGTGAACGGATGGCGGAACAATTACGCGAACGTGGTGTCATTACGGAACGTCTCGTGCCAGAACTGAAAGACTGGAACGACGATCTTCTTCATGCACAGAAGGAGGAACTTGCGCCATGCCTGAGTCTATGACCCCGTTGGTTGCCATTGGCGTGATAGGCGCGTTGTTCATTCTTCTGCTTTCGCTTCTTACCAACAACTACTCCTTAAACAACATCAAGTCTAAAACCGTTGGCGACGGCCAGTACGGAACCGCACGCTGGGCGACGGATCAGGAGATCCGAAAAGCTTACGTCACAGTACCCTTTGATGTTGCAGCGTGGCGCGCTGGGAAGAAGCGACCAACTGTGCAGGGACTGGTTCTCGGCAGTGTGCAGCACGGCAAACGGCTGGAAGCGTTGGTGGATTGTGACGATGTGCATTGCCTCATGATCGGCGCGTCCGGCGTCGGCAAAACCGCCTTTTTTCTGTATCTAAATCTCGAATTTGCCTGCGCCAGCGGCATGAGCTATGTCGCGCTTGATACGAAGGGAGATTTGTCAAGAAATTACGGCACGATCGCGAAAAAATACTACGGCTACCACGTCTCCGTGGTCGACCTGCGCAACCCGATCCGCTCGGATGGAAACAATCTGATGACGCTGGTCAACCGTTACATGGACGTGGCCCGTGAGCATCCGGACAACCTTGCAGCACGGGCGAATGCAGAAAAATATGCGAAGATCCTCGCCAAAACCATCGTCAATCCGGGCGGCGACGAGCAGGATCGTGGACAGAACTCGTACTTCTATGACGCAGCAGAGGGTGTGCTGGCAACCGTGATCATGACGCTGTCGGAGTTTATCCCGCCGGACAGCGCGGGGCATGACAAGCGGCACATCATGTCCGTGTTCAAGCTGGTGAAGGAACTGATGGCTCCCATGGGCAAGAAGAATGGATTTCAGGTTCTGATAGACAGCCTGCCGGATACGCATAAAGCAGGCTGGATGGCGACCGCAGCAACCAGTTCCTCCGAACAGGGCATGGCTTCCGTCATGTCCACGGTGCTTTCCCGCCTGAATTCATTCATCGATTCCGAGCAGGAACAGGTGCTCTGCTATGACAGTCCAATCGATGCGGAGCACTTTGCGTCCGAGAAGTGTGCAATTTTTCTGATCATCCCGGAGGAAGATCCGACGAAACACTTCATGGCGGGGCTTATGATCCAGAACCTGTCGCGGGAGCTGTTTTCTATTGCGGACGCGAACGAAGGAAAACTGAAAAAGCGCGTGGTATTTTACTGCGACGAATTCGGTACGATGCCGCCCTTTGACGTTCTGCCGCTGTTCTCCGCAGGCCGAAGCCGCAAGCTGACGCTCGTGCCGATCATTCAGAGCCTCGCGCAGCTCGAAAAGAATTACGGCAAGGAGGGCGCGGAGATCATAGCCGATAACTGTCAGGATACGATCTTCGGCGGCTTCGCCCCCAACAGCCAGACAGCGGAGACGCTGTCCAAAGCCCTCGGCAGCCGGACAGTTCTTACCGGCTCCATCAGCAAAGGAAAGGACAGCAACAGCCAGAGCTTGCAGATGGCAGAGCGCGCTTTGCTCTCGCCGGACGAACTGAAAAGTCTCCCGAAGGGAGAATTTGTTGTCATGAAAACCGGCACGCACCCGATGCGCACGAAGCTGCAATTATATTTCAAATGGGGCATCAAGTTTGAAGAACCATATCAAACGCCAGAGCGCGCCCAGCGCGAGGTCTATTATGCGGGGAAGGAGGAACTGCTGATGAACATTAAAAGAAAATCCATGACACAGATGCGCCCGCCCGCAGTACCGAAAGCGGATGACTATATGAGCAGCTATGCCGAGAAATGAGTTTCTTCGGCTCCATCTACGCCGATCCCGACCTGCCGCACCGGGCGCGGACCGTCTACATGTATCTCCGTGACCGTGCAGGCGGCGGAAGCTGCTGGCCGGGCATCAAAACAATAGCCCGCGACCTGCACCTCTCGCCGCGCACGGTGCAAAGGGCGCTCAATGATCTGGAGCACGCCGGATACATCCGGCGCGAAAACCGTTACCGCGAAAACGGCAGCCGCACGTCGAATTTGTATGTAATAACCGATGACAAATAGCAAAGCGGACGCTCCCCGCCAAGGGGAACGTCCGCACTTTTGCTGTCACCAGCGCCGTGACACCACGGCGCGCCTTGAAGGGCCAACTCTAGCTGAGATCCAATACAGAAAAGAAGAATCTGAAATCAAGAAGGGAAGGCTTTTATGAGAAAAATCAAGTTCATATCTATTTTGCTGGTGCTGTCGATGCTGCTGACGGTACCGGTTTTTGCTTTTTCCACAGGCTTTACGGACGTGTCGGAGAAAGCAACTTACGCGGAAGCCGTTTCATATCTTGCCGACGCTGGCATCCTGAGAGGAACGGCATCCGGCAGATTCTCACCGAACGAGAAGATCACCATCAGCCAGTGGGCAACGATGCTCTGCCGCGCGTTTGATACCGAGCCGGAAGGCACTTCATGGCAAGAAACTGGCACGAATGCTGTCCAGATCGCCGTCCGCAGCGGTTGGTTAGACCCGACTGCGGTTTGGGATAAAAACGGCTTTATCTGCCGCGGTGAACTCTATCGGACTGTATTCGCGGCAGCCGGAATCCCGCTCTATGACGCGACGCTCTACAGTCTTGACTGGCTTTCTCCCGGTGAAAACGCCCTGCGCGTCGGCAAGAAGATTGGGCTTTGTGCTGAGAACAAGACTGCAGCGGAACTCGTCACACGCGCTGAAGCCGCACAGCTTCTTCATGCCGTCCTGACGCAGAACCTGACCGTCACGCCGCCCGATACACCGGTCACAGTGGAAAATCTGATACAGTGGAATGTGAACGCATTCCTGCTGGAACTCCGCAAGGTTCCACAGCCGATCCTTGATGCTTTCAATGAAAACGGCTGGACGTTCGTGATCGGCACGGAGTACCTTGCAGATCTCAGCCGCAAGCTCGGCGTGAATTGCATCGGCGCGGCGGCATACACAGAGAAGCGGATTTACGTTTTCGAGGCCAGCGCGATTCTGCACGAATTCGGACACTTTCTTGATTGCACAATGGGTTTCCCGCAGGAGCATAATGGGACTCGTCAAAGCAAGACTCTATAAGACACAAAAACTACACTTAACTGTTTGGCCGTTATTGATATGTTGGCCAGCGACCAAGAGAAGACTGCTGCCGTTATGCATCGGCGTAAGCATATAGCAATTGTGCTATGTGTATTTCTTATAGGTTTCTATGTATTCACGGAACAGCTGTTCCGAAGATGGCATTGTATTTTCCAGCGGCCATTCTTCATCCTGTTCAGGTGAAAGGAAGTAGCTTGCCAAATCTGTCAAAGGCCCACAGAACTCTTTTGCCCACACGTTGGTTCCAGCACCATTCGGCACCAGTTCAAAGGACACGCAATGCAGCATATCATCAGATACTTCCAACACTGCTTTTGCTGGTGCCTGCATAGCGCCGCTGTCCGTATAATGTTCCGTACCATCGCAGCCATAATAAAAATGATAGCACACGTGGCACACAATAACGGTTTTTTCGGCTTCTTCGTATGTGCCATAGACCCCAATTTCCGGGATGCAAATGTCCGCATTCGGTGTTCGATTCCGTGCGGCAACAGCGGCATCAAATAGCACCGCGTCCCGTTCTGATAAATCAAATTGCTCAGAGCAAGGATTTGGGAATATCAGAGCGGACGCATCTTCACTCTGAGCGGATTCCGTGGTTGCTTCGGAGGATTTTTCAGATGAGGATTTCGTCGCTGTTTCGTCCTGCATTGTTCTGGTATTGGCTGTAGCGCTTGCCGGCTTATCGTACACAGGCATTGATATTGCCGTATCAGAGGAACGACATACGCAAGATGTTAAACCAAAAATCAACACAATGAGAAGCGAAACAGCTGCCAAATGTTTTTTTGCCATATCTAAATGATCTCCAAAAATTAATATACACGAATATAGAACTGATGGCTGTTTGCAACATCGTTTTCGGATGTCGGTTTTGCGTAAGTAACAATTCTGTATAGGCCGGTTTCGGTGAATTCATATTTATCCATGCTAATTCTGCTACAATTATATTTCGTTGTGGTTGTATACGCTCCAGAGGGCTTGAATACACGCATCGTCATCTTGTATTGTGTCCCAGTTGCAAAACTCTCGATAGTCTTTTCTGTATTTTGAGCTTGTGGCGGCATCAAAGTTCCTTATAATGCCGAATCATTCTTTTAAGCAAATAGTTTCACTCTCTTGATTAAGACGCGTTTTCAATTATTACTTGAATTAGGTTGCCAGTATCAGAAGTAATTTCTAGGATAATATCGTCATTTTTCTCGTTAATGACCCAATAGGAGAATTCTGTGCAATTTGCGCGCAAGTCTTCTATGGTCGTATTTTCCGGGATTATCGTCATCTGCATATTCATAATCCCGCTCGAAAAAAGCCGGTAAAACGCCAAATTGGTTTCTTGTATTAACTCTGGATCGCTAAGATAGTTCACTGTTAGAAAAAAAATACGTTTTGGGTCTCGAAGCATAGCTACAATATACTGTTTCTCTATAGGGTGCGTAGTATAGTAGGTGTCATCTATATTACTTTCCGCCAAGATAAAATTCACAGGTGCCCCAGTTCTTAAAAAATACAACCAATTTTCCAAGGATGATGCCGATGTTATGTAATTTAAATCAGTGTCATCATATGTAAGCATTAACTCCCATGCAATTAGAGCAATTGCTTTATCGTTTCCCGAAAAACTCACATTTTGATTATCGCTGACATAACAAAGGGATTCATGGTTGATAATATACTCAAAACAATACAACGCCAATGGCTCAGTATTGCCCTTGAAATATTCTTCCAAATACCCATTGTTTAGTAATATTTCCTCGATTCTCCTTACGGAATAATCATGGGGAGATTTTTCTTCAAGCAATACTGAGATATTGCGAACAAACTCCTCGGCATCATTAACAAAAGGCCCCTGCCGCACCTTTCCGATATGCTCAGCCAGTGGTGTCTCCACCACCGGCTGAGTTGCCACCTCGACATTTGATGAAATTGCTCTGCAGCCTGACATAACAATTGCATATAGGACAACTGCAAGCATGGCAAGGATCACGCAATAGAAACGCTTCATCGGAATCAACTCCGGTCAATTTCTGTAATGAGTGCCGTGATTTTCTTCATAAGTAACCTCCTGTTTTTTTACTACATATGTTTCCTATTGACGTATTACCTTTCTTTGGAATAATCCCCCTTTGTTCAATCATCGAACAATGTATCCACGACCCAATCCGGAATATTATGAAGCTCCATTTCTCCATCCTTTCGCGGAACAGTCCATACGGACGATTCTCCTGTCTCAGGGTTGAGCGTCAGTTCCTGCACGACAAAATACTCCCGCAAGCCACCATCGCATACGCGCCACCAGATAAAGTCGACGTACAGATTCGGATCACCGGGTGTCTGCCTCTCTGCACCGTAGGGTGCGCTGCTTGCTCGCAGGATTAGCGTATACGAAAACGGCCAGATCTCTTCATTTTTACGGATGTAGGACACAATCTGGTCTCTCGCTGCGTAGAGATCGAAGTCGTACTGACCGACCCTGTCCAAATTGGCTGTAACGGAATTTTCCCATGTATCGTGGTGATCCATAAGCGAATAAATTGCGGCATAAGAAGCCGGATACTGTGCTTGCAGTCCTTCTGCGTCTGCTTCATGAATATGTCCGAACGCCCAGATAAACCACGTCCGGAACCACTCGAGCGGTGTCTCGGCTTCCCGCTCCAAATCTTCCGAGCCAAGAAGACTCCGGAATACTTCAAACGCCATACCGGGCAGATCACGGTCGCCCCATGCGGTATCCCGAAGACTGAGGCTGTCCTGCCCGTGGTAAAAGCTGCCGATCAGCTGACTGAGTACCTTCTCCTTTTGCGCCGTGATCATCTCGTATTCCGGGTTGCTTTTCCAGTCATCCAGCGTCTGAAGTGTTTGAAGAACCGCACAAAGATTTTCATAGTCGCCGAGATCCGGAACTGTACTCTGCGGTTCTTGTTCCGCGTGTGATTCTTCCGACAGCGCTTCTTCCGCTTTTTCCGTCGGCTCGGTTATTGTTTCTTCCGTAACTGCCGAATCCGACTCCGGCAGACGGATATCCGTTTGCTCTTGCCGTTTCTGACAGCCCGTCAATACTAGTAGAACGCAGAGCATCGTAAAAAATGTGTGTTTTTTCATTAAGGCCAATCCCCTCGATCAGATCGCTTTGCGCTTCCTATCGATTGTATGATTTTAATGATTTCATCATAAGTTTCAACGCCCGCGATGCTGCACTCGATATTGTCCGCAGTCCACGCTGCAAAATAAACTCCCTTGTTGGTCATGATATAGTATACGGTGCCATTGTATTCGTACTGCTCAGGATCAACCGTGTCCTTTTCATATAGTAAATGATCCTGATTCTCTGAAAACACTGTATACAATAACGTGATCGAAGAATCGCCATTCTCCAAGAGACAGTATAGAGACTCAGGTTGAGTTACGGCGTTGTATTGGAAATCACGTTCCACAAACCCATCAGGAAGATAACTTGGCAAAATCGTCGTAGGTATGCCGTGCATTTCCATCTCATTGGCAATAGAGGTCAGCGGCGCGGGAATCTCTTTCTTGGAAGAAGGCACAGCTGTTTGTGTGTATTCTGCTGACCTGAAACCAAACGTCTCCTTTGTCCAGCTGGCGATTGCCCCCCATAAGTCAAACCCAAATGCATAAGCAGTTAGAGAGGTTGCCAGCAGAACGGCAATGACTGCCGCAAGGATGCGGGCTGTGCGAAGAACCCATTTGCGTGGACGCGTATTTGAACGCGGTGCGGGCCGGAGGATTTGCGTTTTGTCGGAAGTACCATTCAGCTGTGGCTCATCATCAAAATCAAAGAGCGAGCATCCTTCGCTTGAATCAAAACGATAATTTTTGTTAAAAGAACTCCAAGCGTGATTGACATCTCCGAAATCAGATGACGGCAGCTCCTGATTGCGCTTTGCGATCACCCCCATAATATATAAAATTGCATCAGTATCGGAGTCTTCGCCGTCTGGGAGCTGAGAGTCCTGACGTAAAATTTCGTTCAATTCCTCCGTGCTCATCTCGTCAAACTTTGAAAAATCTCGATAAAAATGCTCTTTGGATTCCGACATCTCTGTGAACCCCCTTTGTTTTTATATGTACACAATTGGTTCGTTAGGGACATACATTAAAAATCTTTCTCAATTATTTTTTGAAGCTTCTTTTTTGCACGTTGCACACGCTTTTTGCAGGCTTCAACCGTAATTCCCAATTCTTCCGCAGCTTCCAACATAGTATATCGACGAACAACGATATTTACAAGAAGCTGAAAATCTTCTTCTCCTAGAGCATCTGAGTAGGCAACAATGAATTCTGTTGTCTCCACAGTTGTGCTTGCCTGCGGCTCATACGCAGACATCGCCGCAAGTAGTGCATTACTAAGTCTAGCCTCAGTTCGCCGTCTATTACGAATCACATTTTTAAGTGTATTGACGAGCCAACCACGTGGATTTTTACTGCTCATCAATCCATCTGGCTTAATACACGCAATTCGAAAAGTATCTTGTACAACTTCTTCAGCAAGTGCCTTGCTTCCCAGTGCACTCATCGCGTAGATACACAGACGGGTGTACATCTCCCGGTAAAGTCGCTCGATATATTCCTCTTCTTCTTGATTTAAACTCATGTTATATCCTTCTTGGCCAAGAGTCTTGCTCAACACTTTTTATTCCGATTTTGAAAATTCTTCAATACAAAGTTGAACCAAACGTTCTACTGCGATTATAAACGATTCGGGCTTATCCCTCAAGAGTGTCTCGATGTTTCGGATGCGAGCATCAGCTTGGTTTGGGTATATCAGATAATCCACACTTACGCCAAGGCAATTTGCTAGGTCATATAGTACTGAAATACTGACGCCTTTATTTCCGCGTTCGAGATTTGCATAAAATGATGTACTGATACCCACCTTTTCAGCAAGCTGTTCTTGGGTTAATCCATACTGTGTTCACAAACGCTGCAGATTCATTCCGATTATTGTAGCAATTCTCTTGTCCATGTCAACCACTCCTTGCGGAATAATTATATTTTCCGCAAGAGATAGCCGGGATAATCCAAAGGAGTGCATTTTTATTTCCGCCAGAAATATTCTTTAGAGTTTTCAATTAATTGTCCCCATATGCTACGATATTAACATAATTAAGTGGATAGCAAAAGAAAATATAATCGGGTAATCGAAGCAGGATATTCAGCTCAGGCACGCCGCACGGGGAGGATTTCCGGATTGTCCTGGAGTCAATTGCTCGATTACATCGCCCCACCGTATCAATTCCTCGACCTTACCCCTGGGGCTGGAAACCTGCTGGGGCAATTCGAATGGGAGATGCGTTCAGCCTTGCATGGAGGGGCTTTTTTGCGGAATACTGGACCCTCGCCCAGAGACGCCACAGAATCCTGCTTGTCGCAGATCTTGGAGGATCATCCGCCGAAAAAATATTATTTGACTACTGCGGCTTGTCTGGGGATCTTGCGTCGGGCGAAGGAACGTGGCAAGCCGTTGCCGAAAGCGTTAGACACTGCTTTACGGATACAAGCTGGCTTGATTGGCTTGCCGGAAGGCAGAGAGAAAACGGTGCCGTTTGATGATTCTGCCGTCCTTACACAGCCGGGAATGAAGCAGCAGACATTTGCCGCGTCTTTTTCCGCTGGCGCCAGCGCGACGGCTGGAACCATCGGCTACGCAGAGGAAGTCGCCCCAACACTCAAGGGCAGTCCAAGCGGCAACTGTATGCCGTCTGTTATGTGCCTGCACGATCAGGGTGGACAACGGATGGATGTGTGTGAAAATATGACCGATACGCTCCGCGCCAGCGAAAAGGGGCATCAGCCCTTAGTGTATGAAAACCATGGTGTTGATGCCCGTATCCGGGAATCCAGCGAGATCAGTCCAACAGTCACAGCCCGTTTTGGCACAGGCGGCGGCAACACGCCGTTGGTGCAGGAGCCAAACGAGGTCTACTGCATCGTCGGCAATATCATCGACCGCCAGCCAGAAAACGGCGGCAACGGCTGCGGATATCAGGAAAATCTTGCATACACAATTACAACTTGCGACCGGCACGCCGTCTTTGCTCGGCAGCGCGTGGACGAATTCCGCAATGACGATATCGCCAGCACACAGAGCGCACGGCAGGCCAAGGATGCGACGGATCTGGTCGTAGAACCGGATCGACAGTATGCGAAGCTCATCCGCAGACTTACTCCAGGGGAATGCGAACTTCTCCAAGGGTTCCCACCGGGGTGGACAGATATCCCGTCCGCGTCGGACTCTGCCAGATACCGTGCTCTCGGCAACAGCATTCCTGTGCCGTGCGTGGAATTCATTATGAAAAGCCTGCAAGCAGTTGCCGCAATGGAGGCTGATGTCATGCAGAGCCAAGTACAAGGAGAGCATCATGCAGAAGAATGAATTTGAAACCATGGTCAAGGAACTGCTGCCAGCCGTGACAGAGCAGGCTATGGAAAAATGGACGCAGTATGCACAGGAGTTGGAGCAGGACGGCACGGAAAAGGCATGCGACCTTTATGATGCCGCCTATGTGGAACTGCGTCTCATCAAGGAGCATCAGGGAGAGCCGACCGCAGCGAGCCTGTTCAACTACGGGGAGCAGTTCGTGTTCAATTATTTTGAACTGCGCGGTGCGGCGGCGAAGCTCACCGAGGGTTGGACGCTGGAGCAGATCCGCGACTATACCATTGAAAACGGATGCGACCCCACCGACGAGGAATACCGGGAATCCGCACAGGCGCTGCAGGCGTTCCGCAGCCAGCAGGCGCATACATTTTCCGGCGAGATGTGCTTGTAATATGCTTCGTTTTGCGGCGATTCTTTGTTGCTTATTGTGAATAGCTTTGTTCCGGCGCTTACAGTAGGAGTCGTTACTCTGCAGCGAAAAAGTGTGATGTGTCTCCTGCTGCTTGTGATTGCGGTGTTGATGCTGAGCGGTTGCCATCAACAAAGTCGTAGTGCGCAGCTAGATATTGCTGTGCAGCAACCGCCAGGGGTGGAGCAGCCCACTGAGGCACAGCCTACGCCGCAAGCGCGCCCAGCCAAACCGGAACAGGCAGAAGATCCGTCATTTCTCTCTCCTGAAAGCGACGGGGACTACGATCTGGTATTCTTCTTTGCCACAGCGGACATCGGCGATTATGAATTTTCCATCGCCCCCGAGGGCAGCGACGATTGGCAGAAGCTCGACGAGGCGCACTGGCTGGGAACCTGCGGCCAGTCAGAGGAGCACAGCCGGGTGCATCAGCAGCCCTCGCATATTTCAAAGTTCGGATTCCGCTTCGCGGATGAAGCAGACGGACGCTATCAGCTCAGGACTACGACGGTCGGGGTGACGCCCGCTGAGGTGCAGGAGCTATGGTCGCTTGAGATCAAGGATCAGACAACGCTGCTCGTCGTGGGAAGCGACCCGAAGACGGGTAAGCAGCTGCCGGAGCTTCTGCCCATGCGGCGCTGCGCCGACTGCCCGCAAAGCTGGTTTTTCCAGGAGGGCGATCCCGCCGAAGCGGGGCCGGGGGTCATCGACTGCTGCTATGTTGCCCTGCCGAATGAGGAGGCGGCCAGCTATTTCCTTGCCCCGGAGGGCTGCGAGGATTGGATTGCCGTGAGCGCGGAGGCAAGCGATGGCCTGTGTGAAAACGAGAAAATCCACGGCGAAGGCTACCGTCTGCTTCGCGTTCCCCTTGACGCAGACGCGGAAGGTACGCGCTATCAGCTTCATCGGGAAGAAACCAACAAAGTCACGGCCACATGGCACGACATTTGCATCACGGACGATCACACCCTGCTTCGGGTGTACAGGCAGCCGGGATCAGCGGCGTGGCAGTCTGCCTGGTGCGCGGGGGAAGAACTGCTGCTGGTGGAAAGCTTCACCCGCTGCGGCGAATGCCCGAAAAACTGGCCGGAGGGACGCCGTCAGAAATGCGGCACCACCGCCCTGAGCGCAAACGCAGACGCCCCTGTTGGAGAAAGCGTCTGCGGAGATCTGGAATTCTACTTTGGCGCGGACAACGTGGGCTGGTACGAGTTCTCCATCGCGCCGGAGGGAAGCGATGCGTGGGTCAAGCTGGATGACGTGTGTATAGATCGCGGCTGGAGCGCGGACGGTTACGTCTGTCCGTCTAAGTATGGCGTCCGATTTGAAGAAGGCAGCGGGCTGTATCAGCTCCGCGCCACTGTCAAGGCCCCGCTGCCGTTTGCAATATCGAACATCTGGCACAACCTGCCGCTGCAGCCGGAGGGGGCGCTTCTGTATGTGGCCTGCCCGCCCGGAACCGAGCAGTGGCAGGAAGCGATTGCTGCGACACAGGCCGTGATCGTAACGCAAATGGAGCCGGAGGGATTGAGGGAATAAGCTATAAGAATTCCATCGCATAAAGCAGGAGGAAAAAATGAAAACAAAGCAACGATATTTTGTTTTTAGTTTTCCTGCTGTCAGCACTGTCACCTGCTGTGGCTGCATCAAATGGAAACGCAACTGACACGGAAGCGCAGATAGATCAAACGGAAAACGTAGTTTGTTATGAGACGTTCTTTCAGTAGATTCTATATTTTAATGAAGATAGCTATGTACTTGAGAACATACTTTCGCATGAAGAAATCGCTGGGATGGATCTATTTGAAGTGATAGATGGAGATTTGTACTAGCTGTGACTCAGACGTGCATTGTTGCAAAAAAACGTACGTCCTGTCAGAACGGGCAGCATGGTTCTCCCGGTGGGATACATTGCTTTGTGCAATGTGTCTCACCGTAGATTTTATGCTTTAAACAAATTCGGACTTGCCACTGCTGTAAATCCCGCCGAACCAGTAATAACCACGCCGTTCGCACCGCCGCTGCAATGGACGATCAGCAGATTACCGTCTGCGTCTGTGCCTCCAGCGATGCCGACGTGGGAATCATCCGGATAAAAGGCCAGATCGCCGGGTTGGGCTTCGCCCCAAGGAATATCCGTGCAGTAGCTGTGCTGCATGGCCGCGCCGCCGCGTCAGCAAGTTTTTCCCGGTGACAGTGGCGCTGGTGTTTGGAAGCAATATGCTGGTGAAGCTGTCTCCGACGCTGACCCTGTCCCGCGGCTCGGCCAAGACAACATCCGCCATTGAAGAACGAATCAGTCGTTCGCCCTACAAGGAGATGGACATTTTTAGAAAATCCGTGCTTCTAGGCTCCATGGGCTGCGGCTTTACATACGGCGATGCCTATGAGAATGCCAGTGGGCAATTGACGCTGACGTATAAAATGCCCCTTGAGCTGTAGAGACGCCTCAGATAACGCATTTGCTGCCGTGAATGTAAAATCAAACTGCTATGAGATTATGAAGACACCGTATAAAGAGAAGGCGCAGAATCCCTGTTGGTTCAAGGGGCGTTTACACGTTGCACTTTCTCCGCTCGTTGCAGCAAGCGATTTCCGCTGCTTGCGAAAATTGCACTGCACTTCTCTTCAACGCTAATCCTTATTCCCAGAGAATCATGCATTGGAGAGACACTGCTTCATACAAACATTACAAAGCGTGGCGTTCTTATTTGAGGACTCTCCTGATAGCGTCAGCGAATGGCTATAGTCGAGGCGCTATTGAGAAAAAGCAAAGGGATGAAGGAAAAATAGGTAGGCAGACTACCCGTGACTATATACTTACAGTTAACAGACTCAATTTCTTGACACGAAAGGTAAGCGGCTAACCATATTGTAAAACAAAATGGGCTGCAGCAAGATGCGGCTATTTTCTCAAGACAAGATGGTTTGCTTCGTAATTTTTTACAGCGGCCAATGGCGCAGGTTTGTTTTTGATAACAGAACTGCGCCATTGGCCGTTTTTTACCAGCCTCGCGCCCCTCCGCTTTTGAAATTTTGGTTTTCTCAAAATTTCAAAAGAATGGAGGAATCCGTATGGGATTCAACTGTGCAGCAGAGAAAGCAAAATTTGATCGTGAATGGGCAAAACTGCGAAAAGAATACGCCAACGCAGGAATGAGCGAAAAAAGCATTCAAAAAATATATGAGTATGACTGGCACTGCTTCTGCCGGAATCGTGCGTATGAACGCAGGGCAACGAAAATGCCGTCAATAGAAATTGATGGTCCAGACGATGATCGGCGTTCTGCCTTATTTAGAAAAAGCGGGGTCATGTCTACCACCTTTGATGAAACTGGTTTTCAAAACCGCTATGCATGGATTGATACCTTGGAGAATGAGCGTTTAATCCGTGCGGTTATGAAACTGAATGACAAAGATCTCGAACTGCTTACCTATGTCACGCTTGAAGGACATGGTCAGAAAGAACTCGCCAAAAAGTGGGGATGTACACAAGCCGCAATTGCCATCCGTATGCAAAAAATTAAAAAAATCCTTCAAACGACCTTATAAAAAGATCGTTCCCGTGGCCTATGCATTGAGGGGACATTTTCAATTCTCCTCGTGCAGCTTGAAAAGTACATAGCCAGCGACTGAATGACATCAAGCGGATGAGCCTGAAAAGGAACAGCGATGCGGAGGATGCGCGAAGACCACCTGTGCGGAAGATATTGCTTTTGCATAAAGACGGCCCAAGAAGGTGACGAGCGGTACCCATCCATCCAAAAGCAGCTTTGGCAAGCTGCCTCGCAATGATCTTGTCCGCGGACAATGGTACTCCTGCCCAGCCACAACGGAACGTAATGGGGGCAGCTCGGAGAGATCCTCGGAGGGGTGCAGACCCGTGAGCAGCGCCAGCTGCCGTTCAGTAGCTGCCTTGGCTCCGGGAAGAAGCGTCGAACAGGAGCGAGCATCAAAATTTCAAAAGCAGGGGCGGCTCTGCGCAATCAGAGCCGCCCCGTGGCTGAAGGAGAATCTTATGAATCCAAACATTGATTTTTTAGGAATCTGTCAGCTCCTGAAAGCGCTCCGAACGGTCGGATTTTCTGAGACTGAGATCAAAAAGATCGCGCGTCGGATCGCTGTCGAGCTTGGTGCAAATTTCACACTTTACGCTTGATTTTTCTCCGTTTTGGTTATAGCTATTACGCCCTTGGTGTGGTAGTGTGTGTTGCTGCAGAGGGAGGTGAACAGCATGGCAAAGAAGCAGACCGACGGAAATCTTGCGCTGGAACAGCAGCGCGTCATAGTCATCCCGGCGCACGATGAAATCGTAGCGCGCAAACTGCGCGTCGCGGCGTATGCTCGCGTCAGCTCCTCCAGTGAGGATCAGCTCAACTCCTATCGCGTCCAGAATCAATATTATTCCGAGCTTATTTCTAACAACCCGGATTGGGAAATGGTCGATATTTACGCCGATGAGGGCATCACCGGCACGTCGGTTGAAAAGCGCGAAGATTTTCAGCGCATGATGCAGGATTGCCGGAAAGGAAAAATCGACCGCATTCTGGTCAAGAGCATCTCCAGGTTCGCCCGAAATACAAAGGACTGCCTTGCAGCCGTTCGGGAACTCAAAGAACTTGGCGTCAGCGTCCAGTTCGAAGAACAGGGCATCGACACCAGCAAGGTGTCTAGTGAGATGGTTACGGCAATCATGGCATCGCTGGCACAGAAAGGCAGCGAGTCGATTTCAGGCAATGTCAGATGGGGCGTCCAGAATCGGATGCAGGATGGAACTTATATGACAGCATCCGTTCCATTCGGGTATGAACTTTGCGATAAGAAAATGAAGATAAATCAGGAAGAAGCCCAGATAGTGCGTCAAATTTTTGACCTCTATTTGTCAGGCGTTAGTATCGAAAAAATTGTGCTTGAGTTAAACGCTGGATGTCATGAAATCAGCGATAAGAAAATCTGGTGTAAAACTGCAGTTTCCTATATTTTGGGGAACGAACGATATATCGGGGATCGACTGCTGCAGAAATTCTACATGACGGATACTCTTCCGACGAAGCAAGTAAGAAATAATGGTGAGAAGGCGCAATATTATGTAGAAAATACACATCCTGCAATCATCGATAGAGAACGATTTCATGCGGCGCAGGCATTACGCGTGTGCCGGAAAAAGCGAAACGGATGCGCCATCACCATGCGCCAGAGCAATTTAAGAGGGAACTGTTTCTGCGGAATGTGTGGTGGAAAACTAAGATCAAAAGAGGAAAACGGCATAATCTATTGGGCTTGTAAAACGCATAGCAAAGATAAGAAGTCATGTGCTAATTCGCCTGTGCAGGAAAAAATCATGGAGCAGGCTTTCTGCCGTCTATATTACAAACTCAAACACCACGGCGGCCCCATCTTCGCGCAGATGCTCTCCAATCTCCAGAAAATCCGCTACAGCCGGATGCTCTGGAGTGAGGATGTAATCTCTCTCAACAAGAAAATATCGGACACACTCAGTCAGGTTCAATTCCTAACCCAGCTCCAGCAGGCGGGCGGCGTTGATCCTGATACTTTTATAACATCAAACAACAAACTCAGCGAACAGCTCCGCAGGCTGAAACAGGAAAAAGCAAGGCTTCTTGATACTGACAGCGACGATCTGGCAGACCGTACCCGCGATCTCATGGACGCGCTGGAGGATGGGCCGGATTTCCTCGACAGCTTTGATGCGGAGTTGTTCGATGCGCTTGTAGATAAAATTATCGTAGACAGCAACGAGCGCCTGCGGTTCTGCCTGAAAAATGGGCTGGAACTGACGGAACAGATTGAAAGGACACGACGCTGATGGGAAATCGGAAGCTGCCGTTTGGCTATCAGATGCGCATGGGCGAGATTATCCGGAATGAACCGGAGGCCAAGGCCGTGCAGGACATCTTCCTGCAATATACACTCGGCGCATCACTCAAAGAGATCGCAGAGCAGATGAGCAAAAACGGCCCCAGCTACGATGAGGGCAAGAGCTGGAACAAGAACATGATCGCACGGATTTTGGAAAATCCCAAGTACAAAGGCGCAGACAGCTATCCGGAATTGGTTGACATAAAATTATTTGAAGCAGCCGCCGAGAAGCGCCAGACCAAGCAGCGCCTGCCGGAACGGACACCTGCACAGAAAGCGCTCAGGCGTGTCTGCTCCAAACCGCCTACGCCGGGAATCGAACAGCAGGTCACGCGTTTGCTTGGCAGGCTGGCAGCGCAGCCGGAGCGCATCACACAGCCAGAACAAACGCGCGCACCAGTGCATACAAATACGCAAGCCGAGCTGGATGATATTTTGAACACCCAGCCGCTCGACGAGGACACTGCCAGAAGCCTGATTTGCAAACTGGCACAAGAACAGTATGACGCCATTGGCAGCGAAGAATACGAAACCGAGCGCCTGCGGCGGCTGTTCACAGCGTTCGAATGCACGGCAGAGCTCAATGCAGAGTTACTGCAAAGTGCCGTCTCCGCCGTGCTGGTGACGCGCCAGACGGTGCGCTTGCAGCTTAAAAACGGACAGATCATTGGAAAGGAAGATTTGGTATGACAGACGAAAAACCGCACGTCATTATCATTCCACCAAAGCCAGAATTGCAGCAAACGGCTGCGGTCACAAAGCAGCTTCGCGTCGCGGCGTACTGCCGTGTATCTACGAAAGAGGAAGAACAAGCCAGCAGCTACGAAGCCCAGTGCGAATACTATACCGACAAGATCATGTCAAACAAAGAGTGGACAATGGCTGGCATTTTTGCGGATGAGGGGATCACCGGCACGTCCACAAAAAAACGCACAGAATTCCTTCGCATGATTCGTCAGTGCAAACAGAAAAAGATTGACCTTATTCTTACAAAGTCCATCCAACGATTTGCCCGCAACACGCTCGACTGCATCAACTATACGCGCATCCTCCGGCAGCTTGGCATCGGAGTCCTCTTTGAAAAAGAGAATATCAATTCTCTGCCAGCAGACAGCGAATTTATGATTACGATGTACGGCGCGATGGCACAGTCCGAAAGTGAATCTATTTCCGGCAACATCCGGCGCGGCAAGCAGATGCACGCAAAGGTCGGAACACTGAAAATCCCTTGCTACCGGCTCTATGGATACGAAAAAGATGCAGATGGCAAATTCCGCGTCATACCAGAACAGGCAGAAATCGTGCGCGAACTCTACAAGCGATATGAGAGCGGCGCCAGCCTGCGAAATCTACAAGACTGGCTGGAGGAAAGTCAGATCAAAACGGTTCTCGGAGAATCGAAATGGACAACGACATCCATCAAGAGCATCCTTACAAATGAGAAATACTGCGGCGATGTCCTGCTCCAGAAAACATTCCGGACAGATGTGATCAGCAAGAAGGTTATCAAAAACGTTGGACAGATGGCGCAATACTATATGCCTGACCACCATGAGGGCATCGTCAGCCGGGAGCAGTACAATGCAGTGAAAGCAGAAATGGCAAGACGGAGCGCCCTGCGCAGTCCATCCAAATCGGCTGTGACAGGACGCTCCTGTTATACAAGCAAATACGCCTTATCAGATAGGCTCGTGTGCGGCGAATGCGGGACACTCTACCGCCGATGCATATGGACCTCCCTCGGTCGGAAATATCCCGTCTGGCGCTGCACCAGCCGCCTGAACTACGGCACAAAATACTGGCGCGATTCGCCAACGATCAAGGAAGAACCGCTGCAAAATGCGATCCTGTCAGCGATCAACTCCGCTATGAGCAGCAAACCTGCTCTGCTCGACCGTATCAGGAATGCAGTTTCCGTAGAGCTTCTGCCGGTGCAGGGTCAGACCCTGAGCCTTGCCGATATCGAACGGCGGCTGACGCAGCTCGATGAGCAGTTCCAGAGCCTGCTGGCAGAAGCCATTGACGCCGAAGATAAGGAAGCCTGCAACGCGCAGTTCGCGGAAATCCTAGCCGAGCAAACCGCACTCAAAAAGCAGAAGGAAGCAATTCTGCAAAGCAGCAACGATGCTGACCGCGTCTGCACCCGCATGAAGCAGGCAGAGCAAGCCATAGAGAGCACCGCATCCACGATCACAGAATGGAACGAAAACGCTGTCCGTCAGATCGTAGAGCGCGTGACAGTCCTCTCCGCCGATGAAATTCTGGTGCGGATCAAGGGCGGCGCAGAGATCAAACAACGATTGGAGGGATAGTGGTCACAGCATCCCGTGCGGATCGGTATTATAAAAAATACACACATACGCGTTTTTACTCTCGACGGAAAACGCCATATTCAGTATAATAGATATAACTTATGAGATCATACTTAAGAAGCAGCACAGATAGGGGAGAAATATATGCCCACACAAAAGAAGTTCAGAGACAGCATTCATGCCAAAGGAACCGAGATTGCGGTTCTTTCTACCGGCGATGCTAATGACTATATTTCGCTGACGGATATTGCACGTTACAAAAGTGATGCGCCGGATGACGTGATAAAAAACTGGATGCGCAACCGTGATACAATCGAATTCCTCGGTCTATGGGAGCAGCTCAATAACCCGGATTTCAAACCCGTCGAATTCGACGGGTTTAGAACGCAGGCCGGCTCGAATGCGTTTACCATGTCTCCAAAGAAATGGGTTGAGGCGACCGGGGCCATCGGGATCGTTTCAAAAGCGGGGCGCTATGGTGGAACATTTGCACAAAAGGATATTGCGTTTGAATTTGCTTCGTGGATCTCGGCTGAATTCAAGCTGTATATCATCAAGGATTATCAGCGGCTGAAAAACGATGAGAACAGCCGTCTCGCGCTGGGCTGGAACCTCAACCGGACGCTGGCAAAGATCAATTACCGGGTACACACCGACGCGATCAAAGATATGCTGATCCCGCCGGACGTGACGCCGCAGCGGCAGAGTTATACATACGCCAACGAAGCGGATGTGCTGAACGTTGCGCTGTTTGGAATCACGGCAAAAGAATGGCGGCAGGCGCATCCGGACGCCAAAGGCAATATCCGGGACGAAGCCAGCCTGCAGCAGTTGATCGTGCTTGCTAATATGGAAAGCATCAACGCCGAGCTGATCCGCCAGGGCGTACCGCAAAGCGAACGGCTCCTGCGGTTAAATGCCAGCGCCAAACAGATGATGCAGTCTCTCACGAACGACCATCGAATCGAGGCATTCAAGGAATACGGCACACTGCCGCATGAGTCTGAATAAGAAGTCAGACAGGAAAAGAAGCAGAGCGAAGGACGACATTGCCGCCGTTTTTTCGCTCTGTCTGTTTACTGATTATAAAATGGCGCTTGCCGTCATCGGGAGATATTCAAAAGCGCCGTTGTCCTTGCATTGACACCCATAAGCTCCCGCTGGGTCTGCCGGTTGGCCTGGCACATGGGCATCAAAAAATTCACAGCCTTTCGGATCTGCTGAAGATCAGAGGAAGTGAGGGCATTCTGATGCAGATGCTCCAAAACGCGGCTATAGGCATCTTTCAAGGATGCGGACACGGCAGGCTGAAAGAAATAAGTTGAGATCAGGCCGCCGATCAGGGCGGCTTCGTTATCGGTGTACTGCATGGTTGCTCTCCCTTCGCAAGAATCAAACGAACGGGATGATCATACCACAAAATATTGTAGCAGGCTATTCGCAGAACGACGAAATATACGATGTGCGCCTGCAGCTAAAGATAAGAAGCAGTTGAAAGTGGTGTACATTCCGCAACAGCATGCGCTATACAGATCTCTTCCGGACATAGTGCACAAGCATCCGCAAAAACTGTGCAGCTGTCGGAGCTGCCATCAGCGGGCAGCAGGTAAGACTGCGCAGAAACGCAGCGTTTTTGTGCCAAGAGGCGCAGGCAAACCCGTCAATGTTTCGGACGACCTGAAGCGGATTGGTGTTGTATTGGTCTGCCACTTCAGGATATAGCCGCTGCGATGGTTTCACCAGCCAATGCGGATTGAGTGAGGCGAGATAGACCGAGTAGGAAAGATGGAAAAATGCAGTGTTGGTTGCAGAGAAACCGAGTCGGTACAACAGATCATATACTTCGACAATGTCTGTTACGGCGTTCATGCTGCATCCGTCCCCTCCAGCGCTTGCACACGATTCATAAACCGCCGAACCAGCGCGCTCTGTGCATCCGCCTCCAGCATAGAAAAGAGAAACAACAAGGTCGGGGCTGAGGCGGCATATCTCCCGCGTTCCAAGTCACTGTATGCGCGGCTGGAAATACGAAGCTGCTCCGCCATGGCCTCCTGAGTCAATGCCTTCTGCTGCCGCAGGGAAGACAATTCTTCGGAAAGAAGCTCTGCGAGCAGCGCCGGGTATGGTTTCATTCTGAAGACCTCCATAGTTTATAATAGATCGACTATGGAGATTTTATGTCGAAATGAAGCACGCTTCCACGAAGCGTACTTCATTCTCACCGTTCAAATCTTGTGAAAAAGCCGAGTTAAAGCACGCAAAACGGTATTTATTCGCTGAAACAACAGAATATCCAATGCGCACCAGCACGGAAAGGAGGAGTCATGAACGTCAGAAAAGCTGTGGATTACAGCACGATGTACCGGGAATTGACCGCAATTCTTGCGCAGAATCTTCCGCAAATGGATGAAGTATACGCCATCGGCAAGGCCATTAGCCAGCGCCCGGAGAAAGGCGCAGCGGTCGCAGCCGCAGAGTTCTTGCAGGCGAATTTCCCTGACCGCACAGGCTTTTCTCCGCGCAATGTGCGTCGGATGCGAGATTTTTACCGGACTTATGAAAATGACCAAACGCTCCTCCGTCTGGCGATGAAAATCGGCTGGACGCTGAATGTGGTCATCATGGAAGCGGAACTGACAAGAGCACAGCGAATGCTCTGCTTACAAGTGACTACGGTCAAAAACCGCTCGAAGAAGGAACTTTTGGAGATTATTTTGAACGGGGCATTTGTGGAAGAAGCCGTCGACGAGCCTGATGAAATATGCAATAATATTACAAACCTAAGCGAAGACAGAAACGATCAAACACAATTCGAGCCACCGAGGTGCCGTGCGGTGGAAGGAAAAAGAGGGTTTGCACGATGCGGTCGAAGAAAAATCTCGTCATTGGTTTCTTATTGCTGCTCCTTGGTATCGGACTTTCTGAGTACAGTTTACCACTTTCCGTATTTGCAGGCGTGGCTGGGATCGTCGTGATGATTCTTTATGCTGCGAGTAAGCTCAAGCGGAACACTTCTGAGACAAGTGCTGTGTCCTTCAAAACCAGTGAAATTCAGCCAACGACAAAAACACAGCAAGCCAATGCGCAGAGCGTCTCATTTTCGTTGGAAGCGCAGCAGCTTTATCAGCAGCTTGCAGATCAATACACCCAAATCGTAAACAATGGTTGTTTCGGGACACTGTCACAGATTGAGGAAAAAATGGGTTGCTGCAAACGCTTCCTTGAACAATGGATGGAAGCGCTCTGTAATAAGGACTTTGTACCGCTGCTTCGAAACAAAGCAGAGTACGACGAATATTTAAAGGGCTTTCGTCTGCCGCTGTTTGGAGTATGGAGGACGATTCAGGCAGAAAGCAGCGATGGCAGTATTCCAGATGGGCTGACCAAGGCGCTCGTGGGGCGGATTCAAGGAAAGCAGAAAATGCTGCAAGAGTTTTGGGAAGCGCAGAAATGGTTTGAAGAATTAATACCATCTCTTCAAACCTGTGAATTGACTGTCAATCCAGATGCGGAGCCGTTGTCAAAAAAGTTGGATTATGAATATCCGAATACAAATAATATCACGAGCAGAACACCGCTTGCAAAATTCAACGACTTCTATGCGATTGATTTGGAAACGACCGGCTTGAGTGCAACGCGGAACGAAATCATCCAAATTGCCATTATCAGGTTCCATCATTTCTGGCCGGTCGAAATCCTGGCCAGCTATGTGAAACCACGAAAAGGGCTGAAACCGGAAGCAGCGGCGATCAACCACATCACAGAGGATATGGTTGCAGACGCGCCCTATATCGAGCAGATCATGCAATCCGTGGATACCTTCATCGGTGAGAAAGCACCAATCGTCGCGCATAATCTCCAGTTCGAGTATAAGTTCTTGGCTGCCAATGGAAGCGAAAATATTATAAAGAAGCGCCCGCTTTATGACACGCTGGAACTGTCCAAACGAATCTGGCAGTTGGAAAGCTACTCACTCGAAAATGTATGCCGGTACACCTTCAAATTTACGCCAGCACTGCATAACGCAGAAAGCGACGCGCTGACCTGTGGGCTGCTGTTCCGGGAAATCTGCAATGAACGAATTGGAATTCCGGAGGGCAGTTATGACTAAGGCAAACGACATTGAAATGGTAAGACTGGGAGGGATGACATCGGCGGAGCAGGAGCAGTATGAAAAAACAAGATTGAGATTAACAAGAAAGTCTCGTCTTTAATTACGGAGGCAGCAAAGAATGCCAAGTTTGGATATTAAGAAATTGAGGTTTATTGTGCATTAGAAGCAGGAGGTTTCTCGTGGCCTGGAGAAAAACAATAGGACAGTTTGTAATATATCTCCCACTCATCGGTTTGCTGGCGCTAGCTATATATTCTTTATGCATTGGCGCAACCACAAGTGACGACGGCATAGAACGAGATATACGAATCTGGAAAGACGCGTTAATACTTAGCGCCATCATTGGTGAAATTGGCAGCTTAATAGTTGTTAGGCAGTTTAATATATTGCTTACAGGAACAACACCAAATTTTATACAAGATCTGCAAGAAGAAAACAGTCAGGATTTTGCCATTATATATAATGGAATCGTTGCATGTGCTGTTTTTGTATTTGTACTTCTAATACTCAAGCTACTCTATTCATGTACTCAAATTCACTTATTCTCAAAACTATCTACTATTTTTGTTAGCTTTTGGGCCATAAGCAATGTCGTGTATCTGTTGGCTGGATATTTGAGAATCAGGCAAACACAACCGCAGTCTCTATTTTCTAAGTTTTCTAATCCTGCGCTAATGCCTACGATACTTTCCATGATTCAAATTCTCATCACACGGCAAAGTTGGGTGTCATTTGTTTATCGCAATATTTATGCCCCACAAAGCGAGCGGATTTTGACACTGGCGTTAGTTATTGTAATATTATATTTCCTTGCGGCAGCTTTTTGTCATTTCTCAAATATTTATTGTCTGCTCGGCTTTTGGTTTCTCATACATGGTCCTGAAACAATTCAAAAAAAGATGGACTTGGTGCTGCAACAAGAAGAGTACCAAGAAGAAAAATTGCGCTATTCGACAGAAAATCTAGACAAAGAGGTTAAACAGAGTAGCTTTGTAAAGAGAGTTTTGGTGTGCACTCACTACATCGGTGTCCATCTTAAGATATATGTACAGAAAAGAATTTGTGCTGTAAAATATATGATGATGTTATTGAATTTCAAAATGACAAAGCTGTTTGGCTCACTGTTAAAACCATCACGAATCAGACTTAATACCATTAGGTTTTGCTTACTTGGCGCTATGATGGAGCTTTTAGTAGTTGACTTTTTGCTCTTCATTTATTTGAAAAGTGATTCGCCATGTTTGAATTTTTTTGAGTTGATGTCAACTGTATTCATTATTCCTATACTGCTATCGTGGCTTATGGAATTGAAATCAAATGCGAAAAAAGAAAACAAGCCGAGTCAAGAATAAAGAAATTAGAAATGTGACTTAAACTTGATGTGCATTCATCTATAGTGTAGCGATCACACAAGATCCCGCATACGAGAGTATGCGGGATCTTATTTATTTCTGCCCCCAAAAGCTGCTCGGCCAGCGGGGGGAGAGGATCCATAAGAGGGAAGATGTGATGCGCTGCCGGTGCAGCGATCCTGAACATTTCACACACCGCCGCGAACGTTGATGTTCGCGGCGGTTTTTTATGGTTTGGGAAAATAAAACGAGAGTCCCGGCGGCTTTGGGGCTGCGGGGATACTCATTTTTTGCACGGGTATGGCGGATCGACGAGAATAGTAGAACTTTTCTTCAAAAGTATGCAGGCAGCATAACAAAATTCTGTAGCGTCTGCTACAATAAAAGTAGGCTATTGGTGACCAAAGTCCAGGGGCTTTGGGTAAGGTGATTTCTCGTCTGTGCGGGCCAGGAGGTAGTCGGTGCTGGTGTGGTAGAAGTCGGCCAGCTTGATCAGAACGTCGGTGGGAATGTCACGTTTGCCCATTTCGTAGTGGGAATAGCAGACCTGTGAGCACTGCAGGTAGGCGGCCAGATCCCGCTGCAGCAGATCGCGGTCCTCCCGCAGATCGCGGATGCGTCTATACATTTTCGTGCGCTCCTTTATGGAAGTTTTCACAGAAAAGTATAGAGAAAACATTTTGTTATGTTGAAATATAAAACAAAATGTTATATACTAGGTTTAGCAAGAGAAAAGAAACTGGAAATGGAGGTGTCCCCAATGGGTAAAAGCATTACTTTTGTCGATAAAGATGCCCAACTTATTAAGAAAATTGTTGCGTATCAAAAGAAAGAGGAATTTCCTCGTTCGTTGAGACAGTTCGGCAGTTGTGCGAAAAAGCGTTGAAATTCAGTGAGATTACAAAATAGGGGTGGAATAAGGATGAAAAAGATTATTGCATTGGTGTTATGCGCAGTTATGCTTTTGTCGCTGTGCGCCTGTGGAAAAAGCAAAGCAGTAAAGTCTGTGGAAAAGTCTATTGCATCCATAGGTGAAGTGACGCTGGACAGCGAAGCACAGATTACGGATGCAAGGAAAGCGTATGACGCATTGAGTAAAGAGGAAAAGGAGGGTGTCGAAAATTATTCGACACTTAAGGAAGCAGAAGCACAGCTTAAAAAGATAAAGCCAATTAAGCTTACAACGGAGAACATAGACAAATATTTAAAAATCGAAGTATCTGCTTTGGATTACACTACAGACTACCGCGAAGACCCTGCTTTTCATATGATGTATGATTATTATGGGAGCGGAACATTAAAAATCTCTGTTACCAACCAGACAAGCAATCGATTTGAAAATGTTACGATTGGTCTTAAAGTAAAGGATTGGCTAGGGCTTGCAGACAGTGAAGATGATATATCTGGAGGAGGTTGGGAATTTGATACTGGAAATGTCCTAGGGCAACACCGCGCAATAGCCAAATAAAACATCAAGTATTGCTAGGCGCAGCT
>ENA-UOOC01000590-UOOC01000590.1-human-gut-metagenome-genome-assembly--contig:-C48old-NODE-590-length-35527-cov-5.688092_pt1 | contig 35527 bp, 35 predicted proteins | sample MGYA00242469_ERZ724016 | MGnify/ENA metagenome assembly ERZ724016 | reverse complement strand
AAAAATAAGGCGGCTTGGGATAACTGTTTCCCAAGACGCCTTTGCCTTATGCTGTGATTATACTCCCGATTGCGCGATTTGGCAAGATGGAATGTTGCACAAAAGTTTTGCTCATGCCATTCAAAGATTTGACACACAAGATTTTCGTGGAATCATTGACAGAAAAAAACGCTTATGCTATAATGCAGATAATGATGAGCAAAGGCGTTCATCCGTTAAAGACCTTCGGGTCTGTGCGGATGACGCCTTTGTTTTTTTTTGCTGAAAGGATGAGCCTAATGAAAACAAGCACCTTGCAGGAGTTAAGAAATGCTCCTTTAGAGGGCGAAGTAAGAATACCCTCGGGCTGTGCGATATCCGCAGTCGTATCAAAAAGCGGCAAACGCTTTGACGGCAGGGACATTATTAAAAGCATGATTCCCATGCACGACCGCTCCAACGGCTTAGGCGGAGGCTTTGCCGCCTACGGAATATATCCCGACTACCGCGAGTTCTACGCTCTGCACATCTTCTACAACGACAATTCCGACCGCACCGAGTGTGAAAACTTTTTAAAGGACGGCTTTGAAATAGTCAAGGCGGAGAGCATTCCAATAAGAAAGATACCCGAAATAACCGACGTTCCGCTGATATGGAGATACTTTGTAGCCCCCTTAAGTTCGGTTCTGGCGCGCCTTCAGATTGACGAAAAGGAATATGTTGCGCGCACCGTTATGCAGATAAACACCCGAATCAAGGGCGCATACGTCTTTTCAAGCGGCAAGAACATGGGTGTTTTCAAGGCTGTGGGCTTTCCGGAGGACGTCGGCAGATTCTATCGTTTAGAGGAGTACGCGGGCTATATGTGGACGGCTCACGGAAGATACCCCACGAACACCCCCGGCTGGTGGGGCGGGGCGCATCCCTTTGCGCTTTTGGACTATTCAATAGTCCACAACGGCGAGATATCCTCATACGACGCAAACCGCCGCTGCATTGAAATGTACGGCTACAAATGCACCCTGCAAACCGACACCGAGGTTATTACATATATCGCGGACTATCTTTTAAGAAAGCAGGGGCTGACACTTGAAGAGACAGCTTCTGTCATTGCCGCGCCGTTCTGGTCTACAATAGACAGAATGCCGGAGGACAGAAAGAAGCTTTGCCAATATCTGCGAACTGTATATCCGAATCTTCTGATTACCGGTCCGTTTTCGATAATTTTAGGCTTTGAGGGCGGCTTGATGGCGTTAAACGACAGGCTTAAGCTCCGCTCGATGGTCACGGCGGAGGCGGGAGACATGGTATACATCGCCAGCGAGGAGTCGGCAATAAGGGCTATCTGCCCCGACATCGGAAGCATCTATGCTCCTGCCGGTGGAGAGCCGTTTATTGTTAAGGTTAAGGAGGGTTAAACTGATGGGAATAGACTACGTTTTCCCCGAATTTGAGGTTATAAGAAACCCGCAAAGGTGCATAGAGTGCCGCGTATGCGAACGTCAATGCTCCAACGAGGTACACAAATTCGACCCCGATCTAGGAGTTATGATAAGTGACGAATCCAAGTGTGTGGACTGCTTAAGGTGCGTGTCGCTCTGCCCCACCCACGCGCTTAAAATCGTCAAAAACGACTGCTGCTTCCGCGAAAACGCCAACTGGCAGCCCGAAACCATCAAAAATATCTACAAGCAGGCGGGAAGCGGCGGAGTTCTGCTGTCCTCGATGGGAAATCCCAACAAGCTGCCTGTATACTGGGACAAGATTCTTATAAACGCCTCGCAGGTAACAAATCCCCCGATAGACCCCCTGCGTGAGCCGATGGAAACGCGGGTGTCCTTGGGCAAAAAGCCAACCGCAGTTTTCAGAAAGCCTGACGGCAGCATTGATACCTCGCTTTCGCCGCAGATTCATCTTTCCATGCCGGTTATGTTCTCTGCGATGAGCTACGGCTCGATCAGCTACAATGCGCATGAAAGCTTGGCGCGCGCCGCGCAGGAGCTTGGAATCTGCTACAACACCGGTGAGGGCGGACTGCACGAGGATTTCTACAAATACGGCGCAAACACCATAGTTCAGGTGGCTTCGGGCAGGTTCGGAGTCTATGAGGACTACCTGAACGCCGGAGCGGCTATAGAGATAAAGATGGGTCAGGGAGCAAAGCCGGGTATCGGCGGACATCTCCCCGGGGCAAAGATTGTCGGGGATGTATCACGAACAAGAATGATCCCCGAAGGCTCAGACGCTATCTCACCCGCTCCACATCACGATATATATTCGATTGAGGATTTGCGGCAGCTGGTCTACTCCTTAAAGGAGGCTACTCAGTACAAAAAGCCGGTAATTGTCAAGGTTGCGGCGGTGCACAACATTGCTGCAATCGCAAGCGGCATAGCCCGAAGCGGTGCGGACATAATCGCAATCGACGGCTTCCGCGGAGGAACCGGCGCGGCTCCCACCCGAATCCGCGACAACGTTGGAATACCCATCGAGCTTGCCCTGGCAGCGGTGGATCAGCGGCTGAGGGATGAGGGCATACGCAACAATGTCTCGCTGGTGGTGGGCGGAAGCATACGCTCGGCGGCGGACGTGGTTAAAGCAGTCGCCTTGGGCGCGGACGCTTGCTACATAGCAACTGCCGCACTGATGGCTTTAGGCTGTCATCTCTGCCGCACCTGTCAGACCGGCAAGTGCAACTGGGGCATTGCCACTCAGCGACCAGAGCTTGTAAAGCGGCTTAACCCCGACATAGGCTCGGAGCGGCTTGTAAACCTGCTTACGGCATGGCGGCATGAAATTATGGAGCTTATGGGTGGAATGGGCATAAACTCAATAGAGGCGCTTCGCGGAAACCGACTTATGCTGCGCGGCGTTGATCTTACGGAAAAGGAGCTTGAGATTCTCGGTATCTCACACGCGGGAGAATGAAAAGAGTATATGTAAATGAAAAGCGGTGCTTGGGCTGCCGCTTGTGCGAATACAACTGTGCCTTTGCCAACTCCGGACTTTCTGATATGTACAAGCTAAAAGGCAGGAAAATAGCCCCCAGAATAAGGGTGGAGGGTGACGAAAAAATCAACTTTGCTGTCTCCTGCCGCCACTGCACAGACCCCATCTGCGTTAAAAGCTGCATAGCTGGGGCACTCTCGAAAGACTCTGACGGCATGGTTTCGATTGACCATGAAAAATGCGTTGGATGCAGAACATGCGTGCTTGTCTGCCCTTATGGAGCGGTTGCGCCCGACGATGAGGGAGTTATCACCAAGTGCGAGCTTTGCTTAAAGAACTCCTGCGGAGAACCCGCGTGCGTTAAGGGCTGCCCTAATCGGGCGATTGTTTTTGAAGAAAGATGAGCGAAAAGTGATGTCGCTCGCTTTGCTCGCTGTGATTCGCTTCGCTGGTGATGCCAGCGTTTCACCTTACGGTGAAACGCCTGTGATGCGTACCTGACGGTGCGATAAGGTATCGCCTTACGGCGATGGATTTTTAGATTTTGCGGCTTCGCCGCTTTGGTTTTGCTTTTTGAGGTTGGTTTGGGTATTATCAATCGCGGTTTTTGACCGGCGCGCCTCCAAAGCCAATCACTCTCCACAGCGACAGATAAACTCGCTGCCACAGCAGACCCATTAACATACACACCTGAAACTCCTGATTGAAAGGACTGACATACATATGCAAAAATACCTTATAATCGGCAACGGCACTGCCGCCGTAAGCGCGGTTGAGGGGATAAGAAGCCTTGACCGAACCGGCAGCATAACCATAATCTCCCGCGAGGAGCACCCCGCATACTGCCGCCCGCTTATTTCCTACTATTTAGAGGGAAAAGCCAGCCCTCAGCGGATGTTATGCCGCTCCGAGAGCTTTTATAAGGACAATTCAGCCGAGGTCGTCTACTCCTCCGCCGCAAGTCTTGACCCCAAAGCTAAAACGGTGAAGCTTGAAAACGGCGCGGAGCTTGAATATACCAAGCTTTTGATAGCCTCCGGCTCGTCGCCGTTCGTTCCGCCGATGGAGGGGCTGGAAACCGTCCCTAACAAGGGCTTTTTTATGACTTTGGACGACGCCTACGCTCTTGAACGCATGACCGACGAAAACAGCCGTGTGCTGATAGTCGGCGCGGGACTTATCGGGCTTAAGTGCGCCGAAGGGCTGGCGGAAAGAGTCAAAAAAATAACCGTCTGCGATCTTGCACAAAAGGTTATGCCAAGTATTCTGGACGACGAAGCTGCCGACATGGTGAAATCTCGCCTTGAGGCGGCGGGAATCGAACTTTTGCTCGGTGACACTGCCGCAAAGTTCGACGGCTCAAAAGCAGTAATGCGGAGCGGCGTTCAGGTTGATTTCGACGTTCTGGTGGTGGCCGTGGGAGTCCGCCCGAACATCTCACTGTTCAAGGACGCCGGCGGAGAATGCGGCAGAGCCATAACAGTGGACAGCCATATGCGCACTTCGATTCCGGATATATACGCCGCCGGAGACTGCACCGAGATGATTGACATATCCTCAGATGGTATTAAGGTAATGGCACTTATGCCAAACGCCAATATTCAGGGCTTTTGCGCAGGAGTTAATATGACCGGCGGGGATAAGACGTTTGACAACGCAGTCCCGATGAACTCAATCGGTTTGTTCGGCTGTCATGTTATGAGTGCGGGAAGCTATGACGGCGAGAAGAGAACGGTAAGGACAGAATCCGGCTTGAAGGAGTTCTACATCAGGGATAATCTGCTTAAAGGCTTTATAATTGTTGACGACACCGAGCGCGCGGGAATCTACACATCTCTTATAAGAAACAAAATCCCGCTTGGAGATATCGATTTTGAGTCGCTTGCAAAGCAGCCGGAGCTGTTCGCTTTAGGACTTGACTACTGTCTGCCGAAGCTGAAAGGAGCTGTCTGAAAATGTTGATTAATACTAATGAGCTTGACTATAAAGAGCTTAATGCCAAGCTGCGCGAAGCTAACGCCGACTGCGTTGTTACGGGGTGCTTGGGTCAGAGATTCATAGCTGCCGGATTTTCAAGCCACGTTTACGATATAGAGGGCATCCCCGGCAACGCACTGGGAGCTTACCTCAACGGTGCCAAGATAATAGTCCACGGCAACGCTCAGGACGCCGTTGGCGACACCATGAACGACGGCAGGATAGTTATAGCCGGCTCGGTCGGCGACGCTGTGGGCTATGCCATGCGCGGCGGTGAGATATATGTAAAGGGCAACGCGGGCTATCGCGCCGGAATCCACATGAAGGAATACAAGGAGAAAAAGCCGGTAATGGTAATCGGCGGCAAGGCGGGAAGCTTTTTGGGCGAGTATCAGGCAGGCGGGCTGATTGTAGTCCTCGGTCTTACCCAAAGCGAACGCCCGATTGTTGGCAACTTTCCCTGCACCGGTATGCACGGCGGAAATGTCTTCCTGCGGTGCGCACCCGAGGAGCTTAAGGCACTGCCAAAGCAGGTAAATGCTCGTTTGGCGACAGATGAGGATATGGAAAAGGCTCTGCCGTTTATCATGAATTACTGCGAGCTGTTCGACGTTGATCCGGCGCAGGTGCTGAGTTCAAAGTTTACCGTGATTACTCCGGATTCCAAGAATCCTTACAGGCAGATGTATGTTACGGCGGCGAGCTGAGGCGTTGGCAAAGCCAACAAAATAGCGGTGGAAACCGCTCCGAAAATCATCGCCGCAAGGCGATACCTCATCTTTTCACTTTTCTCTCTTATCTTTTATCTGCGGTTTTATCCCTCGATTTTCCATGTATCAACAAATATATAGTAACGTAGTTTGTCATTCACTTAACAAAAGGAGCGATAATATGTCCAGTCTCCACGATGAATGCGGCGTTTTCGGTGTTTATTCCCCTATCGAATCCGACGTCGCCCGCACCGCATATTACGGTCTTTACGCCTTACAGCACCGCGGTCAGGAAAGCTGCGGCGTTGTTGTCTGTCAGGATGGACTTTTCTACTCCCACAAGGATCTGGGACTGGTGGGAGACGTTTTCGCCGAGGACGTCCTTTCGTCCCTGCCCAAGGGGAACATGGCGATAGGACACGTGCGCTACGGCACTACCGGCGGCACCAACCGTGCAAACTGCCAGCCGATTGAGGTCAACCATCTTAAAGGCAGGCTTGCAATCGCCCACAACGGCAACCTTTCCAACGCTTATGAGCTGAGAGCCGACCTTGAAATGGGCGGCGCTATTTTCCACACCACCTCAGACACAGAAATTATCGCCTACACCGTAATTCAGGAGCGAATCCTGTGCGATTCCATTGAGGAGGCAGTCTCCAAAGCAGTCAGAAAGCTTGACGGTGCTTACTCGCTGATACTTATGTCGGCGACAAAGCTGATTGCAGTTCGCGACAAATACGGTTTTCGCCCGCTCTGCTATGGGATAACTCCCGACGGAGCATACATAGCGGCTTCCGAAAGCTGCGCCCTGAGTGCGGTGGGAGCGCGCTTTATCCGCGACATCGAGCCGGGAGAGATAGTTGTTTTCGACGAGACCGGCGTTCACTCCATCAAGCGCGGCAAGGTCTGCCGACAGAGCTTCTGCGCGTTTGAATACATCTACTTTGCCCGTCCTGATTCCTATATCGAGGGCGTAAGCGTTCATGCATCGCGAAAAAAGGCGGGAGAGCTTCTGGCAAAGCGGCATCCCGTTCAGGCGGACGTTGTTATAGGCGTGCCGGACAGCGGTCTTGACGCTGCTTTGGGATATTCCGCCCGCTCCGGCGTTCCCTACGGCATAGGGTTTATCAAGAACAAATACATCGGGCGCACCTTTATCTCGCCGGGGCAGGACGACAGGCACAACCTTGTTAAAATAAAGCTCAGCCCGATAAAGGACACTGTCTGCGGCAAGCGGGTTGTTATGATAGACGATTCCATCGTCCGCGGAACCACCAGTGCACAGATAGTCAGGCTTTTAAGAGAGGCGGGAGCGCGTGAGATTCACGTGCGCATATCCTCGCCGCAATTTTTGAATCCCTGCTACTACGGCACCGATATTGATTCGCGGGAGAATCTGATTTCCTGCAAGCATCCTCCCGAAGAGGTTGCAAGGATAATCGGCGCGGACAGTCTGGGATTTTTAGACCCCGACGATCTTGATTCCATCTGCCCCGGCGTTGGACTGTGCAAGGCTTGCTTCACCGGTGAATACCCGACGAGCGTGCCGGAGCATACCGAGAAAGACAGGTTTGAGCATAGGCTGTCAGAGACTAAGAGAGAAAGCAAAATTTAGTGAAGAGAGAAAAGAGAAGAGAGAAAAGTAAATGAGTCGAGCGTTTCACCATCCGGTGAAACACGCTGCACCGACGAATCTTAATATGCGGCAAAGCCGCATGACAGGCCGCTTTAGCGGCTATTTAAGATTCATCGCCGTATGGCGATACCTCATCTTTTCTCTCTTCTTTTTTATCTTTTCACTCGCTGTTTACAGCGTTCTGCCATCCTTTATTGTAACTATCCGGTCATACCTATCAATCAGCCCATCCTTGATCCTATGCGTTACCGTAAGCAGGGTGAGATTCGGCATTGTAAGCAGCTCACTTTCTATTTCGTTGGCGGTTGCAACGTCTATCGCACTTAAACCCTCGTCTAAAATCAACAGGTTTACTCCCCTTATCAGCGCCCTTGCAAGCGCGATTCTCTGGCGCTGTCCGCCGGAGAGGTGCGAGCCGTTCTCGCCGCAGCTGCCGTCCAGACCACCCGATATTGATGGCAGGAAACGGTCTACTCCCGATAAGGTCAGGGCACGCTCCAATGCTTCATCCGAAAAATCCTCCCCCAGACAGATGTTGAAGCGGATGGTATCGTTAAAAATAAACGTGTTCTGATGAATGACGGTAACAAGCTGCCTCAGATGTTCGGGAGCGATATCCCTGAGCTCGGTGCCGTCATACAGAATCTCGCCGGAATAACCAGCGTAGCAGCCGGTCAGAAGCTTTATCAGGGTGGACTTTCCGCACCCACTGGGACCTATAAGCGCGACCTTTTCGTTCTTTTTAAGACTGAAATCAACGCCCTGCAAAACCGAAATATCCTCCTTGTAGCTGAACGATAAATTCTTTACGGATATTCCATTTTCAAGACTTGCGTCCTTTACTCCGCTGAACTCGGTGTTTTTGTCGTCTACCAAACCCATAGTCAGCTTGATGGTGTCCTTGTTACCTAAAAGCAGCGGCAGAAACTGGGCGTACAAGGTCATGCAGCCGCTGAAATAGCCGAACAGTGATATAAACATTACCAGCGTTCCGACAGAGATATCTCCCCTGACCGCCATGCTTCCCGCAATGAAGAAGTTTATAAACCATGCCGCCTTGTCCAGCACGCGGTCGATGTTTTCAATTTCGGCGACGGTTATGCCCACCTTTCTGTCAGACCTTGCCACCTCGGCGTTTGCTTTGGCAAATCTTTTACGGATAGTCGGCAGCACTCCGAGCGAGGATATCACCTCGTGACCGTTGAGGGCTTCTTTTAAATGCACATTCATGGCGGCGGTAATTTCCACTCTTTCGACAGTCTGACGTGAATACCTTTTGTTGAACTTCAGCGGCGGGAGCATGGAGAGCAATCCGCAGATAAGCGACGCTGCCGCAAGAATCGGGCTGTAATATATCATTATCCCAAGAACCACCAAGGCGGTTACGCCGCAGCTTACAAGGTATAATGTGGGTTTTGAAAGGTTCTGCACCAGCATATTTACGTTGTTTATGACATAAGAGGTGTACTGCGCCGTGTCCTTCTCGCCAAAGCGGACGGTGCTTCTTTGCATAATGCCGTCGTAGAGGTCGTTTCTGAGACTCTCGGCGAAAGCGGCATTGATAAACCTTTCGGATATGCCGCTGATGAGGGCACAAAGAGCCATCCCCATTACTATCGCGCCGGCTATCCACAAAAAGCCGATAAAGCCCCACATATCGCCGCTGATGATAAGATCTATCATTTTCTGCTCCATGATTGCCGATATCGGAGTCAGCAGCTGCGAGATTATCGTGAAGACAAGCCCCAGTGTGATTAAAACAAAGTGCTTTTTGTAGTATCTGAGCATGGTTATTCTCCCTTTTCGCCGCCGTTGTCGAAGAGTTTGGCACGGCTGTCAGAAATTATTGTCATAAACGAGTTGTTGTTTATTACCAGCTTGGCTGCAATTAAAAGAGGGATCGCCGCGCTGCCCGAGGTGATGCTGTAGGCGTTGACGGTGCCGTCTTCGGTTTCAAGCTGCAATTGCTCCAAAAGCTTAAGCTCAGAAAGCTTTTTCAGGATTTTCTCCGCCGCGTCCGCAGAGATACTGCAAAGCTTGGCAAGCGCGCCCGCAGTGCGGTATCTGGGAGCATCACTGTACAGGCGCGAGAGTATGACAAGCGCACCATCCTCCGAGAGAGCCGAAAACATGGTGCTCACCCTTTCATCACAATCGGTAAGCCCGCCAAGACCGCCCGATTCGCTCATGGCGGCGCAGATAAAGGATATCCCGCCCGAGTAGACGGCTGTGGCAAGTCCTTCCGGCGAGATATAATCCGCCTTTCCTCCCCGCTTGTCGAAGTCAACTATATCGTTGATCCGGTCGACGCACCCTGTTATCATAGCCTTGCGGGCAAGTGAAATAAATTCGGAAAGCCGCTTTTCCGTCGGGAGGGATGACAGGTACTTTCCGGCAGCCTCGCCCATGTCCTCCCGACGTGATTCCTCGCGCCCGAAAAGCGAATCCACGGTGACGCCGAGGACATCGGATAAGGTGGGAAGCAGGGATATATCAGGCGTTCCGCCCGATTCCCACTGTGAAACGGCAGAAGCCGAAACCCCGATAGCCTCACCAAGCTCGCGCTGGGTCAGACCTTTTGATTTACGGAACTTGGCAATCTGCTCGCCGATGATGTTGTAGCTCATGGTAAATCCTCCTCGATTAAGTTATGCTTACATTATAGCATAACCGGTGCTTAACTTCAATGAGCGCGTTCTAATGTAAAATTAAGTGGTGCTAATATTGATAAGGCGGAGTGGATGTCTTTATTGGCGGCGGACGGAGCTTTCCTTACTCAGGGAGGTGCGCCACGGACTGTGCGGGGCAGCGGAGGTCTGGACGCCGTTGGCGTCCGGACGGCAAAGCCGTCCACGCGAAGCGTTTACAGTGGGTAGGGTACCCACTGTAAACGCGCCGCGTAGACCTCCGCCCGCACTTTGTACGGCTCCCGCAGGAACTGCGATAGAACTACTATGCTATAGGGGCGCACCGGTAGGGTACACAACAAAAGTATGGTGACAGAATATCCGCCTAAACAAAAGTCGGGCGTTTACGTCCTGCAATTGCAAACTAAAGAAGAAATCAGCGCAGAAAGCTTGCCTGCATCTCAAAGCAGAGTCCAACGACAGAGTAAACGCAATGCGTGACGGCAAACAAAAGTACGGCGGTCACAAAGTAGATGCCGTCAACTGCGCGCCGATGGGAAACTAACCGCATGATAATCCCCCACGTCAGAACAAAAAGTCATCGTGGCGAAGCCGCGAAATTAAAATTCATCGGCAAAGCCGATACCATTACTTTTCTCTCTTCTCTTTTCTCTCTTATCTGATTGCGGCGCAGACAAATCTTTGTGCAAAGTGCACAAGAATCCCGCCGCAATTTTTGTCTTGCTATTTGGGTAAAAATGATATATAATGTAATGGTAACGTTAAGTTTTGTTGTGGAAAAGCAATAAATCAAACGAAATGCAAACCCGAATGGAGAGATTAACTTGAAAAATTACGACAGCTCACACATCAAAAACATCACTATTGCCGGTCATTCAGGCTCCGGCAAGACCTCTCTTTGCGAGGCTCTGCTCTACAAGGCGGGCGTTACCGACCGTCTGGGCAAAACTTTAGACGGAAATACCGTTTCCGACTATACTCCCATAGAAATTGCAAAGAAATGCTCGATATACACCTCCCTTTCCTTCTACGAGAAGGACGGAGTTAAGGTAAATATCTTAGACACCCCCGGTCTTTTCGACTATGCCGGAGGACTTATCGAGGGCGTTTACGCTGCCGACTGTGTTATGATAACCGTTTCTGCAAAGTCTGGCATCCACGTCGGAACAAAGAAAGCCTACGACTGCGCAGTTGCTCATAAAACTCCGCATATGTTCGTCGTCACCAAGATTGATGATGAAAACGCTAACTTCTCAAACGTTCTGACTAATCTTAAAATCGAGTTCGGCTCAAACGTCTGCCCGCTTGTTGTTCCGCTTATCAAGGACTCCAAGATAGTGTCTTATTATGACCTTTTGGAGATGAAGAACTATAAGTACGGTCCTAAAGGCGAGCTTATCGACGCCGGAGAGCCCGACCCAACCTACCGCATAGACGGCTTGCTTGAAGCTATGGCAGAAGCCGTTGCCGAGACCGACGAGGAGCTTATGATGAAGTTCTTAGACGGTGAAAAGCTCACTCACGACGAGCTGGTTGCCGGCATCCACAACGGCATAAACAACGGCATGATCACCCCTGTAACCTGCGTTTCTTCGCTGAATCTTCAGGGCGTTGACCTGCTTTTAAACCATATAGCAAAGCTTCTTCCCGCCGCTCATGAGATGGGCAAGGTTAAAGCCGTTGACTCTGACGGCAAGGAGGGTACAATCGCCTGCGAGGACAACGCTCCCCTTTCAGCCTTCGTTTTCAAGACGGTTGCAGACCCGTTTGTCGGCAAAATGTCCTTTATCAAGGTCATCAGCGGCAAGCTGGAAAGCAATAAGGAGGTAATAAACGCCTCCACCGGCACGACCGAAAAAGTCGGCAAGCTTTTAAACCTTATCGGCAAAAAGCAGGTTGAGGTGCCTTATGCATCCGCGGGCGATATAGTCGTCGCCACCAAGATGAACGTCAACACCAACGACACCATCTGCGACTCTTCAAGAGTCGCGTCATTTAATAAGCTTGTCTTCCCAAGACCCTGTTATTCTCTCTGCGTAAAAGCAAAGACCCAGGGCGACGAATCCAAGATTTCCACCGCCATGCAGAGACTGTTGGAAGAAGACCTCACCCTTTCCTACAAGCAGGACGACACCACGTTTGAGCAGATTCTTTCCGGTCTGGGCGAGCAGCACATCGAATCCACCCTTGCAAAGCTGAAATCCGGCTTCGGCGTGGATGTTGTAACCAGCGAACCGAAGGTATCCTATAAGGAAACCATCCGCAAAAAGGTCAAGGTTCAGGGCAGACACAAAAAGCAGTCTGGCGGTCACGGTCAGTACGGCGATGTTTGGATAGAATTTGAACCCTGCGAAAGCGACGAGCTGGTATTTGCCGAAAACGTATTCGGCGGCGCGGTTCCCAGAAACTTCTTCCCCGCAGTCGAAAAGGGCTTGCAGGAGTGCATGAAGAAGGGCGTTCTGGCAGGATTCCCCGTTGTAGGCGTTAAGGCAACCTTGGTTGACGGTTCTTACCACCCCGTTGACTCAAGCGAAATGTCCTTTAAGCTGGCAGCTTCGATCGCCTTTAAGGAGGGCATGAAGCAGGCAGGTCCGATACTGCTCGAACCTATAAGCAATCTCGAAGTAACCGTTCCGGATGCCAACACCGGCGACATGATGGGCGAGCTTAACAAGCGCCGCGGCAGAGTTTTAGGCATGAATCCCGCAAAGAAGGGTCTTACCACAATAGTTGCAGAAGTCCCCGAAAGCGAAATGCACGACTTTGCAATGGTAGTCCGTCAGATGACAAGAGGAATGGGCGAGTTCACAATGGAGCGTCTCCGCTATGAACAGCTCCCGCCGATGCTTGCTGCTGATGTAATAGCCAAGTTCAAGGTTGACGAAGACTAATGCGGTCGCATATAAAGTTTGAGGTATGTGCAGTTTTCTGCGCATACCTCTTTTTGGTAAGTATGGTAAATGCGATCGTGACCGCAGATAAGAGAGAAGAGAGAAAAGTGAAAAGATTCGGTATCAGCGTTTCATCTGGCGATGAAACGCGCACGGCGATGTATCTTAGAAAGCCGCTAAAGCGGCTTGTAATGCGGCTTCGCCGCATATTTAAATTCATCGGTGAAGCCGATACATTATCTTTTCACTCTTCTCTTTTCTCTCTTCTCTCTTCACTAAAACACCATAAAAAAGAGAGATATGCGGTCTCCTGCATATCTCTCAAAACGAAACATTTCAAAACTACTCTTTGTACCCCGCAAGCTCCATCTCACTTGTAAGCCCGTCCTTGTCAAAAACTATCTTCTGACCGATAACCACAAACTCCTCCGGCGTGCTTGCGTCGGTAGATTGCAATCTTAAATAATCCCCGATTTCGATGGCGGGATTGCAGCGGGTCAGCAAAGTAAGACGATGACGGTAATTCGCCGCTCTGAGCCTGTTTTCAGCTATAAAATCAAGCTCGGCAGGATACATAAAATCGTTGTGGATGCTTGCCATAATGTAATCGTTTACATAGTGTCCGGCGGTTTTGGACATATTTCCGTACTTGTTTTTGCCATACACCAGAACCATGTCGGTGCGCCTGTTTATAACCTCGCTCTTTCGCTTTATGATGCTGTCTGCGGGTATCTCTCCCCTAAGTATGTCGTACTGCGCCAAGCAGCCGATTTTTACATTCATCTGCCTGTCTACCCATATTGATGCCGCGTGCGCCGCCTGTGCCAGCCTTTGCAGACAGTCCTTTGCCGAGTCGATTTCGGTCATCATATCAGGATATACCAGCACAAATGCCGCCGTTGCGTCTGCTTCAAACTTAAGACCGTCGGTTGCGCCAGTGCCCGATGAAAGCACCTCGGTAAGCATAGCGCAGTTCGACATATTAATACCGGTCATGAACCGCGAAAGTCGGGTTACTATATCGCTTGCGATAATCCTTACTGTCAGTCCGCAGTCCACAAAAATTATCCTGTCGATATAGAATTTGCCCAGACTTACCTCTTCACCGTTGATAACCGCCGCCATCCTTATCTCGCGCCCTGTAAGGTCGTTAGCGATGCTAAGTCTGGAGGCGTTTATTATGTTAAGAACCATGCTTCGGGACTTAAAGCTTTCCGCGTTGATGTCCGCACCCTCGTTTATCGTCATCGATATAATATCCTGAGTGCCGATAACAAGCTCTGCCGAAGAATCGGGGTCGCTGAGCTGCGAGCCGGAGGGCATAATCATCACCTTAACCCCTACCTTTCTTACAAAGCTGTGGGGCGAATAGCTTTCACTTGTATATATCATATATAATCATTCCTTTCAGAATCAGCGCAGCTTTGTCAAGCTCCGGAAGGTACGTTATCTTCGGCAGACTGCACACCCTGCTCGCTTGCGCTAATTTCGAGCTTGACATACTCTTTTCCGGATTCAGGCTCGTATGCAAGCGAGATTATGCGGGGCATATCAAAGATAAAGTCTGCTGTGCGCGCGGTTCCGTCGGCGCTTCCGAACGGGTCGGTTATGCTCAGCGAAAGCACCGGACTGGAAGCTACAAGCCTTGTTATTCCCGCACCTATCTGCTTTTCAAGCCAGCAGGTTTTTATTGCAACAGCAGTCTTGGTTCCCAAAACGTCCATGCATGACTTTCCGCAGACCGATTCTGCTCTTGCACCCACAAGCTTAGAAGACACCGATATCTCCGAGCGGGAATCGATGACAAAGCTTGTGCTGCCGTCGGTCAGCGTCAGCTCTACGGAGGGGTCTATGTAGCAAAGATTCAGCTTTAAGCGAACGCACTTGTGCAACTGGTTGCTCTTTTCGGCACTGAGCTTATAAAACGGCTCGCCGCGGGTGACATAAAGTCTGCCGCCGTCGAAGTCGATAGTTTTGCCGTCAAGACCCACCTGCCGTGAAAATTCCGCCAAAGCGTTTTCTGCCGCCGCGCCGGAGTCCCAATCATCAATATAGTAATAGTCGATAAACCCCTCCGCCTTTGCTCCGAACACCGGACTGAGCGGAGCGGAATATGCGGCATAGGAAAGCAGCGGCTTAGATTTGCCGGAATACACCGAACCGGAGGGTACGGCGGTTCCGAAAATTCCGGATATAAAGTTGTGTATAGCCTCGCGTGAGGTCATAGTCAATCAGTCCTTTCTTCGGCTGAATATCTTTCATAAGACATCGCCGAGCCTTCGGGCGTGCATACCGCCCTGTTCGATGTTATCAGCAGGCTTTTGCCGTCTTCAAACTGCAATATGTCATAGTATTCAAGCCCTATTCCGGTGGGCGTGAACACTGCGTATTCGGTGACGGGCGAATAGGTCTCCCCGCAAATAGCCTTTGAAGCTTTTTTAACGACTGCCGCCGCCAAAACGGTTTTGACTTCGGTCAGCGTTTCGGAACGTCTGCCGCCGGAAACCTCTGCAGAGCGCCTTATAAGCTTTGCCTGCGACATTATTTTTTCTATCAGGGACACCTCGTCACACCGCCTTTCTGTAGGCATCCAGCCTTGATTTAAAGGCTGACTGCCAGGTTATGGGTGCGCCTGAGTTGTTAGGGCGGGTGTAGGAGTACTCGCCGAGCTTTTCGCTGATAAACTGCTGCGAGCCTTCGGGATTATCTCTTCTCCATTCCTCGATATCGCGCACAATCTTTAAAAAGCCTCTGGGCGGGTTCATAAGCATTATTCTGCCCGAAAAGCTCTCGTCAAAAAGCTCCTGTGAGGGATGGATGTGAACGCCGTCGTTGAAGCGACTGCCCTCGATGTAATAGCACCCCGAAAGAAAATCGCAGTCGGTTAAACAGCCGTCCTTAACGGTGAAGTTCCCCTCAAAGCATTCTCCGGGGAAGTAGTTGCGTATGTGAGCGCAGATTTCGCCTATCAATAATATCACTCCTTTTTTATCAGAGCCGCCATGACTTTTTTGGGGTGTCATGGCGGCTTGGTTGTGGATGTTGATAGCTATGGTTTAGCTATATATCAACATTTTGTTTGAATCGCAGGCTTGTGCAGGGATGGACGCTCTCCGAGCGTCCATAGGAGGACCCCTGACGAGGGTCCTCCCACACAAAAACAGTCCACCGGACTGTTTTTGTTCCCTCTCCTGCGTTTTGCTAACGCAAGGGATTTCGCGCTCTGCGGAGCGCGACTTGGGGCGCCGCCCCAAGACCCTGCCAGCCTTTCGAGAAAGGCTGGATCGAAAGCTTTTAGTTTTTTGCTATTGAGGGATAGCTATGAATCAGAAAGTACACTTGAGCGCTGCAATCTGCTTGCCGTCAGTGACCTTTGCGCCATAGACGTGCAGACCCTTTACAGCGTCGGCAAATCTCTTTTCGGGGCGATATGCGCCGGTCTCGACAATCTGCTCGGCATAGGTACAAGCCGACTTCACCTGAGCGGTGATGGTATAGGCAGAGCCGCTCTTAACGCAATTATTCGACTCGTAAATCTCAAAGCCTGCAACGCTGCCGATATAGCCGCTTCTTAAAGCTTCCTCGCCCATTGCTCCGCCGCCGGAAGTAAATCGCTGATCCTGCAACAAAAGCGCATAAGCTTCGGGAGGGATAACAAGGGTTCTGCCCTCGTTGGGAACGTTGTTCTTGTCCAAAAGCAATCTGAGCTTAACGATATTCTCATAGATATTTGAAGCATTAAGGGCAACTGCTGTGCCTGCGCCGATTACATTTGCGGTGTCTGCTCCTGCTGCAAGAATGCCTAAAATATAGGAATCCGCAGCGTCCTTAAGAGCATATGCACTCTTGCGCATTGCCTTATCCATAAGGTCGCCTGCCGCCTGAGCTGCGTCAACGTCGTCGATCTGGAAGTTGAAGTACTTTGCCTGAGAGATTTCAAGGGTCTGATCGGTTGTTGAAAGAGTTTCGGGGGCGGAGATGTCGGTGTTCTTGGCGTAGTCCTTAACGGTTATGGAACCGATGGAATTGATGTGGACGGTGTCGCCCTGACCGCGTATTTCGCCCTCATAGTCGCGGTTTACAAGGTTTGCCGCAACGTGGGTCTTTTCCAGCGCGTCCAAAAGTCTTGCGCTCCAAAGCTCGGGGATAAAATTAGTTACTGCCATAATTACATTTTCCTTTCATTATTTAGAATTTTTCAAATCGCCCATAATTTTTGAATAGTTACGGTTGATTTCTTCGGGAGACATCCTGCGGATATCCTCCCTTGTGTAGGTTTTAACGCCCGTTTCCTTGGGCGGTGCGGCGACCTTTGCTCCGACCGTCGCAGTTTTTGGTATAAACGCCTTCCAATGCTCGCTTATTTCGCACTTTATCCCGTCGATATCAACGGGGTTGCCGTCTTCGCCGAGGTCGATTGTCTCAGGGCAGGAGATTTTTAAAATAGGCTCAATGCACTCCGGCAGAACTCCGCATTCTTTTAAGAGCTCTCTCAGAACAGTTTCCTTTTTCTGCCTGAGCCTTTCCTGCTCCACGCTCTGCTTGTAGCCCTCGTAATCGGCGCAAAGCTCCTCATACTTAGACTTCCAGTCGACCTCGGGAACAGCCGGAGCCTTTTTAAGTGCTCCGACGGTTTCGGCGTGTGCTGCGATGATTTTTTCTATATTGGCGTCCTCAATGCCCATTTCTTTGAGCATTCTTCTGGTTAATGACATATTAGTTATCTTCCTTTCTGTGCCGAGCGGCTTAACTTTCTTGTGCTAAAATGTTTTCCACCATTTCCTTTACCCTTTCATCTCCGAAAAGCTCGCGGAGCATAAGCACTGTTGAAATCCTAGTCTGAATTGTTCTTGCCTTTTCCAGATCATTTACTATGCTGGAACGCAGGAACTTAAACTCGTCCGAGATTCCTATGACCTTCATAAGTCCCCTTATGAACCGACGGACGTTTGCTTCGAGCATATTTGAATAAAGGTTCATCGGCTCGTATGCAGCCTTTATAGCGGTTGCTGTGCTGTTGCCGGAGGAGATTATGTTGGTATTAAGCACCATAAAATCCCTGTACATATCCGATTCCAAGCGGTCGAGTATTGCCTCGCGGCTTTGGTAGGGCATATCAACGGTGTGCGCCTCCGCCTTTGCTCCGTCGTCGTCGACAACAGCCGCTCGCACCGTGCGCATATGGCGGATAAACTTTGCAAGGTCGATATCGTCCATGCCGCCTGCGTTGGAAATCGTCCAGTATATCAGCGAAGCGTCGTCGATATCGTTGGCGTAGCCGGATTCTATAAGGTCGTGGCAGTCTATCTGTCTGCGGAAGCCGACTATTGAAGACTGTCCGCGCGGAGAAAACAGCGGCACAATCGGGAAGCATGAGTAGTTGCCGCCGTCGGTAATAATAGGCTCTAACCCGTCAATCACCCCAACGCTTTGCTTGTAGGGTCTTTTGGGAGACATCACCGAAAGCTCGCCCTCGCGGCAGATGTATTCGGTGTAGCCGTCCTCGGTATAAAGGGTAAGGCGCATAGGCTTTTCATCCGACAGCTGCCAAAAGCGTATTCCGGCACGTAAGGCACCCGTCTCCTCGTCGTATATCGGGACAAATTCGTCCGCCCCGAAAACCTCCAGCCGGTCGTAGTTCATCAGACCGTATGCCGCGCCGCCGTTTATGGCGTAGGTCAGTGCTGTCTGAAGCTTAAAATCAAAGTCCTCGCCCAGCCTTTTTGCCGTTTCGGGATTTTCAAACCTCACCCCTCTGCCCAGAAGATACTGCACCGTCTGGGTCACAAAGCGGAAGTAGACGTTTGAAGCGAGCTTATAGTCCGCAGAGTAGTTGTCCGGGACCGCGCTTCCGGTTACGGTGTACAAAAGCCTGCGGTACATTTCGATGGTGGGATTGCGGTTTTTCCAGTACTCCTGCGCTTCAAGGCAGGTGCGGTACTGAGTTCCGGAGCGGTAGTCGTCCACCGCCGGAAGCAGAAAGCCCTCCGGTCCGCCGTCCCTTTCGATAATTTCAATTAAGTCCTGATATGTTTTCGTAAAATCAAATCCTTTCAAATAGATTCCCCTGAGTAAGCGCCGTCGGCGCGTCTGATAACGGTGTAGCAGAAATAGCGGATATCGTCCATAGCATGGTCATTTTCCTTTATCACCCTGTCTGTCTCGGCGGAGGAGTCCCAGCGGTATAGCGAAAACTCGCGCAGTGCGTCCTTGCAGCTGCGATGAATCTTCACCCTGCCGTTTTTTATGAGACAGGCGGTCAGGCGGATTCCGTTTAAAACGTCGTTTCTCGCCTTTTTCACCCGAAATCTGCCCTTTCGCTTTATAAGGGTGATAAACGAAGCCGCAGACGGATCCGCTATCACCGCGCGGATATCTCTGTCTCCCGCAAGCCTTACAAGCTCGGAATAATATTCCTCGTCGGTGAGCTGGACGCCGGATTCTCTGCCGTCGTGATAGTATTCCGCGATGCGCGTCGCCACGCCGTCTCGCAAGCACCACAATCCCGCAGAAAATGGGTTCAAGGTGCCGTAGTCGCAGGAGATGTAGTACTCCCCGCCATGAGGGACATCGTCGGTAACGGCGTCGGCGGGAAGCTCGTAAACAAGCCCCTCAGCGGCTGTCCACCGCCCTAAAATATACCTCTCGTAAAACGCGCCGGTGTAGGAGGATTTATACCGATCTAAAGTCGCCTGCGAAAGCGAGGGGTTGTCCTCTAAGCTGAACCGGATGTGAAGCGCGTTGTGCTCCTCGGCTCGCTGAATCCACTCCTTGTAGAACCAGTGCTGAGGCGTGTCGGGGTTGCAGGAAAACCATAGTCTGGCTCCCTCCTCGGAACATCGGGCGATAGCCTGCTGAACAAAGCTTTTGGGCATCAGCGCAACCTCGTCTAAAAGAACACCGCCGAGCGTCCGCCCTTGAATAAGCGAAAAGCTTGCCTCGTTCAAGCCGCCGAACACTTCAAAATAATTCGTCCGATCTCCCCGGCTGACCTCCAAGACCTTATCGGTGCGCCGCCACTTAAGCTTGTAGTCTTTTCGCGACCAATACATTTCCGTATACGGCTGGATGATGTTTTTGACCGCGGAATCGATGGTTTTAGCGCATATTCCAAAGCGCGTTCCCGAAAAGCTCCGCATTGCCCAGTCGATATAAGCGACCGTCATAATGCGGGTCTTGCCCGAGCGTATCGCGCCGTCGCAGATAAGTGCCGAGTAGGAGGTATAGGGAAAGGCAAGGATTTTCAGTTGTTTTTCGCTGAACATTTTCTCACCCCTCCCCTGCCTTCTTAAGTCTTTCCTCGTCGAGACGGGCAGCAAGCTCGATAAAGCTCTGCGAAAGAGGGTCGATGCTTTCTGTAGCGTCGTCGGGGACATCAACTGTCAGCTTTTCCACAAGTGTAGACATCGCCGAGGCTATCTGGGGCATTGTCGCCGATGAGATTCTTTCGTCGTCCGAAAGCGCAGCCAGATACTTGTTTATCAGCCCGATAATAACCGGCTGCTTGGCTTTTAAAAAGCCGTCGATTCCGGAATATCCCGCGTCTGCCGAAGCGGGAGAACGCCTTAGATTTTCCTCGCGGACTATCCGCCGCACGGTTGAGTCCGAAATTCCGTTATCCCTTGCAACTGCGCGGTAGTTTTTAGCCGACTGGTATTCCGAGTATATCCTGTTTCTGTCCTGAGTGCCAATAGCCGTCATACAGTGCCGAACCTTTCGATTCCTTCGCCCAAGTCGCGCCCCTCATAGACCTTATTGAGATAGTTCACCTCCGCGCGGGTGAACCATTTTCCCAGAAACAGCCTGAAAAAGTGCTGCGCAGCCCTGCGGCAATTTCCGCAAAGCTCGCCGTCACCGTCCTCAAACTCTGATTCGGGGAGGATTTCGCCGCACACAGAGCAGACCCTTGCGTCAGCCAGCCCGTCGCAGCCGCATTCAGGGCAGACGAATCTGCCGTTCGACTCGGAGGGTTCGCGCAGCCTATTGCCGCAGCCGCCGCAAATAAACGCTTTGTTGTCCAACTGAAAAAGCACTTCCTTTCCAAAGCCTGCTGTACACAAGCAGGTTTGTGCAAGCAGGCTTTTAAGCAACAAAAAAAGAGCTATGGAAAGTCTGACAAGCTTTCCGCTCTTTGCAAATGGTTCAGGCGCTCCGCGATGAAATAGGTTGACCTTTTTTTGAAGGTCGTGCGGAGTGCTAAGAACGTATGTTCTAATTATTATAATACTCATTTTTTTGAAAATGTCAAGGGGTTTGGGGAAATTTTTTTATTTTTTTGATTTTTGGGGTGGGTAATTGTCTGTACGACTTCTGCGGGGATAGGAAGGTTAGTGCGCAACCCGGAAATTGCAATGACAGAATGTGTCATTGTGGCTGGCATATCCTCTTCTCAAAAAATAAAAGAGAGATGCGCGGAAATCTGCACATCTCTCAATGATGTCGAAAATTTATTTCTTCTTCTGACCGTAGTAGGCGTTTGCGCCGTGCTTGCGCAGATAATGCTTATCCAAAAGCTCCTGCTGCATAGACTGAAGTCCCGGATTCAGCGCAAAGGCATTGAGTGCCATCTTTGCGCACTCCTCTAAGATTACCGAGTGGTGAACCGAATCAATCGGGTCCTTGCCCCATGTGAACGGACCGTGCGAATGAACCAGCACTGCGGGTATAGCATCCGGGTCCTTGTCCTTGAAGGTCTCAATAATGACCAAGCCGGTGTTCTTTTCATAGTCGGTCTTGATTTCTTCGGGAGTCATTTTGCGGGTGCAGGGAATCTCGCCGTAGAAATAATCGCCGTGAGTGGTACCGAGCGCGGGAACGCCCTTTCCTGCCTGAGCAAACGAGGTCGCGCAGGTGGAATGGGTGTGGGTAACGCCGCCGATATTCGGAAATGTCTTGTAAAATTCGATGTGGGTGGGAGTGTCCGACGACGGATTGAGGTCGCCCTCCACCACCTTGCCATCAAGGTCAACAACAACCATGTCCTCAGGCTTCATAACGTCATACTCAACGCCTGAGGGCTTGATTACAATAAGCCCCTTTTCGCGGTCGATTCCCGAAACGTTGCCCCACGTAAAGGTGATAAGCCCATACTTCGGCAGAAGCATATTAGCCTCGTAAACTTCTTTTTTCAGCTGTTCCAACATAATAATAACGTCCTTTCAATATTCTTTTATTGCAGGCGGAGCTTTTCGGAAGATGGTTTTTTCCTACTTCCGTCAGCGCCGCTTTATTTTTTATACAAAGATCTCGCGCATCAAACATCACTTTACGCAACGCATCCGGTAAACTTTCACCTATTATCAGCATATAATAAATCAGCGGGTAAAATACCAAAGAAAGTTATCTTTCAAAGTCGGCGTGGCTTACCATTATCCCCGACGGAATGATATCTATTGCGGCGTAGGAGGGTCCCATACCGTCCCTCGGCAAAGCAAGGCTTCCGGGATTTACGTAATAAACGCCGTCCTTATACAAACATTCGCGGCAGTGGGTGTGACCGTACACTACAAGCGATAGCTTGTTATCAAACGCTAACTTTTCAAGACCAAAGGTATCCCAGTTCACGCCGTGAATATGACCGTGAGTTACGCCTATCTTAAAGCCCTCAGCCTCGCAAAGCTCAACATCCGCTCCGATGCTGGTGTAATCGCAGTTTCCGCGAGCCATAACTACCTTTATATCAGGATATTCCTTTTTTGCATATTCAACATCGCGTATGCCGTCTCCGCAGAAAATATAAAAATCGGTCTTGTCATAGGTTTCCGAAAACAGCTTAAGGACTGCGCCGCGCATACCGTGAGTGTCCGAAAAAGCTATAATCCGCATAAGCTACCCGCTCCTTTATCCGCAATCAAATACTGAGAATATCATAACATATTATTTCACTTTTTTCAAGACTTCGCCGCAAATTGCTGCCATCACATGGCAATATTGTGCAAAACTACGGTCGAAGCCACAAACATGGAGGCAGATTTATGAACCTGAATCAGAATCAAATCAACTATCTTGTAAAAAACGCTTCTGCAAAGCTCGGAGTAAGCGAAAAGCAGCTCCGCGATGAGCTTTCGGCAGGAACCTTCGACCGGCTTTTAGGGACTCTCCCCAAAAACGAAGCCGCAAAGCTGACAGCCGCACTTTCAAATCCCGTAACCGCACAGGCGGTGCTTTCAAGCCCTCAAGCCAAGGAGCTTATGAAAAAGATTTTCGGATAAGCTAAACCGTATCACTCAGGCAGGCGCAGAGATATCAGCAGAAAGGACAAAGCCAATATGGACGATCTTGCCGGAAAAATTCAGAATATACTTCAGGATGAGGAAAGCATGAAGCAGATTTCAGAGCTTGCAGCCATGCTCGGACTGTCCCCTGATTCCCCGACGACCGGCGAAGGCCCCGGCTCTGCAAACGGCTCATTCGGGGCGAACAATGCCGCCCAGCCGTCCTTTGGCGGGATGAATCAGTTTTCCGGCGCGGGAGCATCAACGGGTGCAGGTGCGTCCACAAATGTGGGAAACGCCCTTGCACAGCTTTTAGGAGGGGGCGGCTCACAGCAGTCATCGCCGCCCGACTCCGGCGATCTCTTTGGTAACTTAGATATCGCCAAGCTTGCAAGCCTTGCCGGTACGCTTAAAAACAGCGGCTCGGACGACGAGAACATCCGCTTTATCCTTGCCTTAAAGCCGCTTTTAAGTGCAAAAAAGCAGGCGCGGGCAGACAGCGCAATTAAAATCCTGCGGCTTTTAAACCTCATCCCGCTGATAAAAGCAAGCGGAATCATCTGATAGGAAAATCCAACGAAAGGACTGATATAAGCCTTGCCAGCCAACAACAGCACAAGCCCCGAGGAGTTCAATAAAATGCAGGAGGAGGCACTCGAACGCCTGCGCGAAATGCAAAAGCGCTCGCGGTCGATGGTAGCTCAGCCAAGCACGGAGTCCCAGAATTCGGGACATGGCAATCGTTCCATGGGCAATAATAATAACAATAACAGCAGACAGGGTGCAGGAAGCCCGAACCATGGCAGTCAGGGAGGAAGTCGCCCTCAGGAGCATTCAAGGGCTGCACAGCCCGCGGGACAGACATACCACGGAGGAAATCTTATGAACACCGGATTCTCGGTTTCCGAGATATTTAAAAGTCTCCTCGGAGAAGCGGGCAAGCTCGACACCGACAGCCTGCTGATACTCTTAATGCTGTTTACACTGTATAAAAACAAGGCGGATATCAAGCTGCTTGTCGCGCTGGGATACATATTGCTGTAGCAAATCTCATATATCGAGAAAAAGAGGTATGTGCAGAAATCTGTACATACCTCAAACAATTTTCCAAGGAAAGACATTCCACAGCGGCTAAAATCAGCCGTCCCCTTATCTGTCAATCACAATCTCATACAAATCAAACTTACATCCCGGCAGGAACACAAGCTTCAAATCCGCCTTGCCCTTAACCTTTGTCAGCTCAAATGTTCTTGTAACAACATCCTCCGAGCCGGCAAACTCGACTATCTGATTATCCGCGCCCGATTCGGTTGCAAAGCGCACATGAATTGTGTCGTTCGGATTGTGGCTTCTGCCCTTGATAGTGATCTTGGTTATGCCCTCCTCGCCGAAATCAAAGCCGTTAAACTCTACGGTTACATTGTTTCCGATTTCCGCAATGCAATCAGGCTCAATCCTGAAAGCATCGCCATAAACGCCGTCGTTGTCTACAGCCTTTATAACCTCGCCAACCCTTGTCGGGCGGATGAACTCAAAGCCTTTAAACCTTATCTGCTTGTGGAAGACGAATTTTATGTCCTTAACCCCGCGTATACGCTCGCTCAGCTTGCAAATCATATACTGGTAGTGATTCCAGCGCGGCTGCTTTAAGTATTCGTAGGAGCCAAGCAGCCTGCCCTCGCCGTCGGTGATTTCAAACGGTATCGGCTCATAGCCGTTGAGATATATTCCCACGTTTACCTCGTCTGAACCGACAGCTCCGAAATCGACGTTTTTAAAGGCGATAAAGGTGTCTTCGCGCAGAGTCTGAACCCCTCCCTCAAAGACGTTTTGCAGCTCCTCGGTGGCATCTGAATAAAGCGATGCGCACACAATGCCGTCATACGGGTTAAAGCCGGCAGCGCCGAAGCCATGGTTTGAAATTTCCAGCTCGGAGATTATCTCTTCATATGGAGTGCCGTTTTTGCAGTGGGCGCGCAGCCTGTATTCGCCGTCCCCCTTGGGCGTGATGACCGCCCTGCCCTCCTGCTTTTCGATGGAGGCAAGATTTGTCTCTATGCCGGCGTCGGTAATCGCCTTGAACTCTATGTCGTCAAAGGTAAAGGTTGAATTTTCGGGATATATCTTCACAGTCGTCCCAGCCACACCGGTTTCGGGCGTGATTCTCTGTGTCGAAAGCGAAAGCTCTATCTTTCTTACCGGAACCTCGTCTGATGCTTCGCTCGGCGTGTTCTCAAAGGTGCAGCATACCCCATCGCGCATTTCTGCGGGAACCGCAATAAGCTTTATGACCTTATTATCAAGACCGACGGAGGATACCCTCATAACTATCTCACCTGCGACGTCCTTGGCGGCAATCATGGCTAAAAGCTTGCCGTTGAACAGCTTGCGACTGGTTCCCTTGTACTGGTCGTAGTCGGTGGAGTCGCCGTTGTCAAGTCCTACAAGCCTTCCTGCGTCGGAAACAGTCACGTTCACGCGGTTTCGGGCGTTCTCGACCGGGTGTCCCTTGTCGTCAGCCATGGAAATCTCAACAAAAATCATATCCTCGCCGTCGGCTTTAAGCTCGGTCTTGGATGGGGTAAGGACGATTTCGGCAGGGTCTCCGAAGGAATATTTCACCTGCTCGCACACCTTAACGCCGTTTTCGTCGTAGCCGACAGCCTTGATTTCGCCCTTTTCATACGGTATCTGCCAACGACCCGAAAGCTCGGTGCCGTCAACATGGTTGTGGACATACTCGCCCTTTGAAACGCCGTTTACAAACAGTTCGGACTTATGGCAGTTTGAGAATATGAAAATGTCAATCAGCTGACCCTCGTTAAAGTCCCAGTGGGGCAAAAGGTGAACAAACGGCTCCGCCTTATCGCCCAGCCACTCGGCGCGGTAGGCGTAGTAGGTGTCCTTGGGGAATCCTGCGGTGTCGATATGACCGAAGTAGGAGTTCTTTGTCCAGTAGGGCGTAGGCTCGCCGATGTAGTCAAACGCCGTCCAGATATACTGACCCAGGCAGAATTTGTGGTTTCTGTCCTGAGTGATATTGTATTCCGCGCTGACCGAGCCCCAGCCGGTGGCGCAGTTCATAAGTGATGAGCACTGGTGATCGTCGTGAGTGGTGCCAAGCTTTGCCGCCGGGAAGTGGTATACCCCGCGCGACTGAATGGTGGAAGCAGTCTCACTGCCGTATATTATCCAATCTGGGTGCTTGGCATGATGCTCGTCGTAAAGCCGCTCGGTGTAATTGTAGCCGACGGTGTCGATATGCTCGGCGCAGTTCTGCGCACCCTCCCACTGCATATAGTTCGAGCCGATTGTTACTGGGAATTTGACGTTGTAATCGTCGATCCGCACGCACCGCTTTAGCTCCTCGGTGATTTCAACTCCGTGGGGCGAGGCGTGGGTGTCGTATATCTCGTTGCCAATGCTCCACATGATAACGCTGGCGTGATTACGGTCGCGGCGAACCCAGCTGCGCACGTCCCGCTCGTGCCACTCCTTAAAGAAGCGGGCATAGTCGTAGTCGGTCTTTTTAAGCTCCCACATATCAAAGGCTTCGGAGTCTATCATAATACCCATTTCGTCAGCCAGCTCCATAAGCTCCGGCGCGGGAGGGTTGTGAGATGTGCGGATTGAGTTTACGCCCATCCCCTTCATAATTTCAAGCTGGCGGCGGATAGCGTTTTTGTTGACTGCCGAGCCTAACGCTCCCATGTCGTGGTGCATACAAGCGCCGTGAATCTTAACCCACCTGCCGTTTAAGAAGAAGCCGTCGTCGGTGGTGAACTTGACCGTCTTGAAGCCGACGCGCTCCACTCTCTCATAAACGCTTTCGCCGCCTTTGATGACTTCGGTTTTAAGGGTGTAAAGATATGGGTCGTCGATGTCCCAGCAGCGGATGTTATCCACCCAAAAACTCTGATTAACGCGCGCGACCTCAGAAGTAAGAACGCAGGGCTTCTCCGCCGTCTTAACGGTGTGACCCTCTCTGTCTGAAAGAGTGTGACGGATTACAGCCTCGCCCGAGCCGACAGCTTCGGTATCTATTCCGACCGCCCACCTGTCGCCGTCCAAATCGGCGCAGAAATAGGTGCCGTCGGGAACTATTCTATCCTCGCCCGAAACGGTCAGCCAGACATTTCTGAAAATGCCCGCGCCGGAATACCAGCGGGTGTTGGGGGACTTGTGATGAACTATCACCTCGATTACGTTTTCCCCCTCACGCAAGCCTTTTAGCTCGACGTCGAAGGTTGTATAGCCATACTTCCACTCAAATATTCTTTCGCCGTTGAGAAGGATTTCTGAGTCCATATAAACGCCGTCGAACCGCAGGATATATACCCTGCCCTCTATCTCGTTTACGGTGAATATTTTTTTATAGCAGCCGTCGCCATCGGCATAAAGCGCACGGGTGTTGTGAATCAGCCAGTCGTGCGGAATGTCCACCGGACGATAGTCGCCCGCTTCCGGCTTTTCGCCGATTTTTTTAAGAGCAAAACTCCATCCCGAATTGAAGAGCTGTTTTGTCATGTCAAAATCTGTCCTTTCCGAGCAGAGCCGCGTCTATAACGCAGTCTGCTATATTCTACAAGACAATTATAGCAGGTAAGAGCGCTGTATTCAATATAAAATATAAGGGATAATTCCGCAGAAAAATAGTTTCATATGTTTATATCAGAAAATTACGCCCACAATATTCTTGACACGGCGGGTAAAGTGTTGTAAAATAATAAGACAGTCAGTTATTGCAGACAAATCGTTTAAAACAAGGAGTGAAAATCATGGATTCAGGCAGTAACAGTACCAAGCCGCGAGGGAAAGCCCTTTATTGGGTGACGGCAATCTTATTTGCCTGTTTCCCGGATTGAGCGCTTCCCTCCAATTAAAAAGATTGGAGGTTAAAAAATGGAAAAAACAACTGTATTTGATATCGTTATCAAGCTGTTGAACCAGCGTAAGTTTGCCGAGCTGAAGCTGATAATGAACGAAATGAACCCGACGGACATTGCGGCAATATTCGACGAAGCCGAACCGCGCGACATCCCCATACTTTTCCGTCTTCTCCCCAAGGAGCTTGCGGCGGAGACCTTTGCCTACCTCGACTCAGACCAGCAGGAGCAGCTGATAATGGCGTTTTCCGACCGCGAAATAAGAGAGATGGTAGACCAGCTGTTCTTAGACGATACCGTTGACATCATCGAGGAGATGCCCGCAAACGTCGTATCGCGTGTATTAAAGAACACCGACGAGGCGACAAGGCGGCAGATAAACGAGCTGCTTGCCTATCCCGACGACAGTGCAGGAAGCCTTATGACGCCGGAGTTTGTGTATCTGAACAAGGGCATGACAGTCGGGCAGGCAATCCAAAAAATCCGTCAGGTCGGCGTTGCAAAAGAGACTATTTACACCTGCTATGTAACCGAGGCGCGAAAGCTTATCGGCGTAATCTCGCTTTCCGACCTTATAACCGCACAGGACGACACCAAAATCGAGGATTTGATGAGCGAAAACATCATCAGCGTTAAAACCAAGGACGATAAAGAGGAGGTCGCGGCAACTCTTGCAAAGTACGACCTTCTGGCGCTTCCTGTTGTGGACGGCGAAAACCGCTTGGTTGGTATCGTAACGGTCGACGACGCTATCGACGTTTTGCAGGACGAAAACACCGAGGATATCGAAAAGATGGCGGCTATCCTGCCCACAGACAAGCCGTATTTCAAAACCGGCGTGTTTGAAACCTTCTTCAAGCGAATCCCGTGGCTGCTTTTATTGATGGTTTCGGCAACCTTTACCGGAATGATAATCACCGGCTTTGAAGCAAAGCTGGCGGCAAGCGTGGTTTTAACCGCGTTCATCCCTATGCTGATGGACACCGGCGGTAATGCGGGCGGTCAGGCTTCGGTAACAATCATAAGAGGAATGTCTCTCGGCGATATCGAACTTAAGGACGTTTTAGGAGTAATCTGGAAAGAAACACGGGTATCACTGCTCTGCGGCATTACCTTGGCAGTGGTCAACTTCGGCAAGATAATGCTTGTAGACCGGCTTATTCTGGGCAACACCGAAATAACTGCAATGGTAGCGCTTGTTGTCTGCCTGACGCTGGTTCTGGCAGTGTTCATAGCAAAGCTCATCGGCTGCTCACTTCCCATCGCGGCGAAAGCAATAGGCTTTGATCCTGCGGTTATGGCGAGTCCGTTTATTACTACTATTGTAGACGCTATTTCGCTGCTGGCTTACTTCTTGATAGCTCAGGCGCTTTTGCATATTTGAGTGTTATTGCCTTTCGGCAGTTTAGTCACCAACCGGTTTAATATAAACATATCAAAAAGGAGAAATCACCATGAACGAAGTATTCAACTACGCAAAATGCCCAATCTGCGGCAACGTTGTCGAAGACATCCACGGCAACACCACCCCATTGCGCTGCTGCGGCAAGCCGATGGAAATTCTTAAGCCCAACACCACCGAGGCTGCAACCGAAAAGCATCTGCCCGTTGTTGAGGTATGCGACGATGAAATCGTTGTCAAGGTCGGTTCAGTCGCCCACCCCATGACCAAGGAACACTACATTATGTGGGTTTCGCAGGTCTGCGGAAACAAGGAAAACAAGGTTATCCTTTATCCCGAGCAGGATCCGGTTGTAAGATTCCCCTATATGCCCGAGTGCAAGATCTACGCCTACTGCAACCTGCACGGTCTTTGGATGACCGAGGTTAAGCTCTGATAGCTTAGCTAAAAATTCGGACGCGAAAATCCGGCTCAATCCCTACATTATTGGGACTGAGCCGGATTCAATCTGTCGGCAAAGAAAACTACCATGTAAGTATATATTGGTATGTTTTGAACTACTACTCAGTGCAGTAATGGACGCGCTTCGCACGCCCATAGGAGAACCCCCGGCGAGGGTTCTCCCACGAAAAAACAGTCCACTGGACTGTTTTTTCTCCCTCTCCTGCGCTTCACTCCGCTGGGGATTTCGCGACCTGCGGGTCGCGACTTGGGGCACCGCCCCAAGACCCTGCCGCCCTTTCGAGAAAGGGTGGGCGGAAAGCTTTTAGTTTTTTGCTATTGAAAATTAGCTTTATCTACAAGCTAAATCCGGCTCAATCCCATATTTCGGGACTGAGTCGGATATTTTCATATCTGTTAAACCTCAAACCGATAAACCCTGACCTTTCTCTTCCCCTCGGCATACATATTGTGGTCTTCTGGGATATCCGCAATCTCCAAAAGCTCTCCTCCGGCGATTTCACAGGTTCTTGCGGATGCTGCATTGTCCGGCTGGCAGGTGATTATCACATACCCCAGCCCGTGCCTTTTAGCAAGCCCGAAAAGCAGCTTGCACGCCTTTGCCGCGTATCTGTGACCGCGGTAAGGCTCGTCTATGCAGTAGCCGATGTTTCCGCCGATGTAAAGCCCTTGGTTGTGACCTATGCGCAAGTCGCATTTGCCGATTGCGGTGCCGTCCGGCAGGCAGATGTCGAAGTAGTACGCCGGAACCCAATCCTTTACGGGGTCGGCATAGCAGGTGTGGTCTAATTTAAGGGCGATTTCTTCGGTTTTAAGATTGTCGGTGTTAAAAAACTCCATCATAAGCTCTCGATGTTGTCAAATTCTCCGCAGGCATCGATCTTCTCTCTTGCCGCTACTACGCATACGCTTCCCGAATCAAGTGCAGACTGCACCTTGTCGGCAAGGTCGTTGAGCGTTGCGGGAGTTGCCGAGATGATTGCGCGCAGATACTCGCGGCGTTCGGCTGTGGTGGTCTTGCGCCAGTATCTTCTGTCGGCAACAGTCGCCTTAAGTCTGGGAGAAAGCAGAGGCGAGCAGTCCGCAACCGCACCGATTATAAATCCGGTAAGGTCGGGTGATGACGCCGCAAAGCCCTTAATAAACTCGCCGGTTTTTGAGTAGCTCTCCAAGGACTTAGCCGCGCTGGGGTCGCGGTAGGAGTAGTTGGCAACAATGCCGTTGTTGAATACCGGCATTCCACAGCCGTATGCGCCGCCCTGTACTCTTATTACGTTCCAGAGATATGCAAGGCTTACTATCTTTGAGGTAAGCTCCATCTCGCCGCAGAAGCCCGAGCCGAGCTTTGCAAGGTTTCCGCCCTTAACCGCAAAACAGATGTCCGCCGGAATAACAATTCCCTCTCTGCTGATTCCGCGCGGCTTTACAGCTGCGCAGCAATCGCACTTGCAGCCTTCGCCCTTGGGCAGAGCCTTGCTAAGGATTCCGACCGCCTTTTCAACGATTTCATCATCCGCGCCGGTGAAGCTTGCGGTGAGCGATCCTGCATTGACAATCTTTCCTGCCAGGTCAGCCATGGTCGCTTTAAGAGAAGTCCAGTTCCAGCCGGATTCGTTGTCGCGCAGCCACTTGTAATAGCTGAATCCGCCCGCGCACTCGTCTACAACGCCGGATGCGGATATCTGCGCACGAAGTCTTGTAAGGGCGATAGAGTTGCCCGCCATTACAGTTCTCTGGAACAGCTTCATCTTGGTCTGACGGAGAATGTCCAGCGCGTCGCTTTCCTTGTCGAATACCGTCTTTGTAAGCAGGTCGGAGACGAACTCGACCGCCATATCTATATTGCTCTTAAGGGTACTAAAGGATACAACAAGCTTTGTAAGGCAGGAATCAACACAGTTGTTTTCATCATATGCCGCAACCGAGAAGTTAAGGCTTCCGCAGAGAAGCTTGGTGAGGTTTGCAACCTCCTCCTCGGTGTGATCGGAGGTTCTGAGCTTGCCCATCAGCTCGCACATAAACGAAAGCTCGGAGATGTCCTTTTCCGAAAGACCGTCGGCGTCGAAGTAAAGATTGCAGTAAACTATGCCGCCGCAGTTGATATCGTGCTTAAGCACCTTTATGCCGTTAACTACAGTCTCCTCAGCGGGAATAACCTCCGGCTCGTCGGAGATGTCGGATATCTCAAGCGACGGGATCGACTTCAAATCCTCCTCGGAGTCGGTGGAGTGCTGCCACTCCTCCAAAACCTTCTGCTCGGCTTTAAGCTCGGCACGCTTATCCTCGCTCCAAGCGGCTTCTTCCTTAGCAAGACGGTCGGCTTCGAGCTTTCTTCTTACCTCACCGGCAGTCTTCGAGGGGTTCATGGTAACCTTGCAGCTGTGGGGATTGTTAATAAGAATCTCGCTGATAAGCTGCTCAAAGTAGCCCTCATCCATCTTTTTGCGCAGATTAACAAACAGGTCGCCGATCTCCAGCTCTGTTATCGGGTCGCCGCCGTAGAGCCATGTTGAAAGAGTGTTCAGGCTGTAAACAAGACCCTGCGGAACGCTTCCCGAGTCGCACTCGCGCTCCTTAAACTCATAATTTGCCAAAGCGGCATTCAGCTGGTCGCGGTCAAGTCCCTCGCGTGCAAGTCGCGCAAGCTCGTCGAATATAACCTTTTCGACCTTATCCTTATTTGCGGCTTCAAGGTTCTTAGCCTGAATGAACGCCCAAGGCTGATAAATGCCGTCGTAAATCTCCACCGAGACCTCCTCAGCAAGACCCGCGCCTAAAACAGCCTTGTTAAGCGGAGCCTGATTGCTTCCTGCAAGCACCTTTGAAAGCACGTGCATTGCTACAATCTTCTCGCGCTCGTCGAACATACCTATAACGCTGCCCCATGCAAGCCTTGTCTTTTTAGAGATGTCCTCGTCCTCGCCGACCTCGAATTCAACCTCTACATTCTCGGTCTTAACCGGCTTCTGAAGCGCTGGGGGAGCCATTCTTTCGCTCTTTTCAAATCCCGAAAGATACTCGTCGTCGACAACGCCCAAAACCTCGTCGATATTGACCTCGCCATCCAAGAACATGCAGGCGTTGGAGGGAGAATAGAAGCGGCGGTGGCTGTTGATAAATTCCTCATAGCTCAAATCCGGAATCTTTGCCGGATCGCCGCCGGATACATATCTATAAGGAGAATCCGGGAACAGATGCACATTAAGTGCGCAGATCATAAGCTCGTCGGCGTCTGCCATAGCGCCCTTCATCTCGTTGAAGACAACGCCCTTGTAGCTTGGTTTGCCGTTTTCGTCAAACTCGTAATGCCAGCCCTCCTGATGGAAGATTTCCGGCTTGGAGTAGATAAGCGGGCGGAAAACAGCGTCGAGATATACGCGCGTAAGGTTCATAAAGTCCTTATCGTTGCGGCTGCAAACGGGATAAACGGTCTTATCCGGATAGGTCATCGCGTTTAAGAAGGTGTTCATCGAGCTCTTTAAAAGCTCAACAAACGGCTCTTTTACTCTATACTTATCCGAGCCGCACAGAACGGAATGCTCCAATATATGGAACACGCCGGTGTCGTTCCAGGGCAGGGTTTCAAAGGCTATGCCAAAGGTTTTGTTTTCATCCGGTCTTTTAATCCAGATGGCTTGCAAGCCGGTTTTGTCGTGGGTAAGCTCTATAAGCGAACCGTCAAGCTCGGGCAGGTCGCGGACACGTGTGACCGTGAAGCCATGGATTTTTTCGTTAACTGTCATTTTGCATTCTTTCCTTTCAGAGTGATATAAAACCTCCGCCGAAGGCTCCGACGGATATGCGTATGCGTATACGTATACGTATGAGTATACATATGAGTATGTGTAAAGCGTTTTTGCGTAATTTATGGTCATTATACCATATTATCTTCATCAATTCAATAGTTTTTTGTGAAAAAAGGTGATGATTCGTGCCGAAAAGGCATCATACCGCCGCCTTATCCGCCACGAAAATCATCACCAGAAGTTACGCATTGCTTCAGCTACTATCCAAGTCGGCTATTTTTAGGTTCTTTCCGTCATAACAAAGTGGATAAGAAAAGCAGCCGCATTGAATGTGAGACCGAGCATAAGAAACGTTTTGCTGCGGGCGCTCTCGCGGAAAATACATATGCCAAAGCAAACAATAGCGGCAAACACAAGTAATATTTTAAGTATCGTCAACGCTTTTATCATATTTTTACCTCCGCAGAAATCCCCGCTTCACATTATCTTGCTATAGATAGCCTTAAGCACACAGCAGATAACAAGCTGAGCCACAGCCGCTAATATCAAAGTCTTGCTGACCGTCTCGTTGGGCGAGATAAGCCCCGCGACTATCATCGCCTCTGAGAGATATATAACCACCGGGTGTCCCGACTTTATGCGTATCGCGGCGGCGCGCTCGTCGTTTTCGGCGATGAAGGCGGCTTTCAGCTTTTCGTCGTCGCGAAGTCTTCGGATATCTATAATCATCAACCCGATAAAGGATATCACTATTATCGGGATAAAACCGATAAGAAAGCCCTGCTTAAATTCGGGAATCCCGCCGATAACAAACACCTTTACAATAAATGCCGCCACAATCAGCACCGCAAAAGTGGCGCAGGCGATTATTCTTTTCTTAACTTCTTTTCTGTACTTTTCCAGATTTTTCTCCATGACTATTACCTTACCTTTCTTAAATCACAAATCCGTGCCGGCTTGAGGGCATTTTGCTCCAAGCCCGACTAATCAATATCATATTCCGACAAATCGAAAACCTCTTCAATGCTCAGCCCGAAGCACTTTGCGATTTTATACGCCAGCGGCAAAGAGGCGATATACTTCCCTGTTTCTATCGAGGTTATGGTCTGCCTTGTTGTTCCCACAGCCATTGCAAGCTCTTCCTGAGACATCTTTTTAAGCTTGCGAAGCTCTTTGATTTTAGTTTCCATATACACCTCCGGATTTTTTGTAAAGTCAACTTTGCATTTTTAGTATAGCATACTTTGCAAAGAATGTCAAGTAGGCTTTGCAAAATTTTTTGGGATATAAAAATGCCCCTCCGAGAAGCATTTTAAATCTCAGAGGGGTTATACTCGTCTGCAAAATATCCGCAAAAGCGGCTTTACTGCTGCTTATCCTGATCCAGCGGAACGATTGCAAGCGTTTTGCCCAGCGGGACCAACAGCTTAATCAGCGTATCTATCTGCGGGCTGGTGATTCCCCTTTCCATACGCGCAATAACCGGCTGCTTTACTCCGCTCAGCTCTTCGAGCTTTTTCTGACTTATATTTTTTTCCTGCCTTACTTTTATCAGCTCGCCTATTAAAGCTACTCTTAAATTGCTGGCGGCGATTTCTTCCTCGGTCAAATAGCCTTCATCCAAAAGCTGCTTTTCAAGTTCGTCCCATGTTCCGCCGATTGCGGCGTCACCGCGTTCCAAAAGATCTGCGTAATTTGCCGTTGCTTGCTTTATGGCTTCGTTATATTCTTTATTTCTTCTCATTGTATATGCCCCTTTCTATAAGGTCTGCAAGCTCGCGCTTGGCTTTATCAATTTCCCCTACGGGTGTCTTCTGCGTTTTCTTCATAAATTGGTGAAGCAATACAAAGCTTCCGTTGTGCCATGCCACAAAAGTATCCTGTCCCTAAGTGGTCTAAGTTCCCAAATTTCGCCGTCAAGGTGTTTAATATACGGTTCTTTGAGCTGTAAACCATACTCTTTTAGTGCCTTGATATAGTCCATTATTTTATTGAATTTGATACGGCTATCCTTATCATTTTTCTCG
>ENA-UOOC01000587-UOOC01000587.1-human-gut-metagenome-genome-assembly--contig:-C48old-NODE-587-length-35599-cov-5.906426_pt1 | contig 35599 bp, 32 predicted proteins | sample MGYA00242469_ERZ724016 | MGnify/ENA metagenome assembly ERZ724016 | reverse complement strand
AAACCGCTGCAAAAGTGCGGATTTCCCCCGCCCTCCCTCACGGTTCTCCCCCTTGGACCCTCTTTCCCTTCACCCTCTCACCCCTTTTCCGCACTTTTCACTATGATATGTGTGAGAGCTTGATGGCTGATTTTTACTGCCGTTCCTCGATAATGATTTGTTCGCCCAGACCGTAGTTTGCAGTTCTTCTATTGCTTTGGTTTATCGTACTTCTACGCCTTGAAGAGATACCGAGTGCTTGACTTTATCTTTGTCCTTCTTGAATTTTGGCGGGAAAGCGAGTGCACAGCGCTTTTTAGATGAATATTAGTATAATGCACAAAAATCGGCACGGAATCCCTTAATTGCGGATTCTGCGCCGATTATTATGCTGTTTTAGATAATACTAGTATTAGCTGTGAATAACCTTGTCGATAAGCTGGATTGTCAGTTGTATTCTCTCCTCGCTTTGTGCGGGGATCAGAATCTTTGCCGCTCCGCCGATTGCAAATATCATCTTCAGTTCCTGCTCGGGCGATACCCCGCTGCCAAGATACCGCTTCAGCAAAATCGATTCGATGGTGTTTATCTGACTTGCCAGATCGTCGTGAAAAAGCGCTTCTAAAACGGGGGAGCAGCTTTGAATGGCGGAAACGAAGGATCTTACAAACCTTCCGGTATCCGAAAAAGCCTCGTCGATATTCGGGCAGCCTTCAATTATCTGCCCAACCTGCTTTTCGCATATGTGAACATGAAGAGCCTCCATGGTTTCGTAATGCGTGTAAAACGTGGTTTTGTTGATAAGAGCCGCCTCGCAAAGCTCGCTGACCTTTATCGGGCGGCGATATTTTCTTTTAAGGCTGAGATAGGTGTCTTCGATTAGTTTTTCGGTTTTGATGTAACGCAAATCTGTCTTATTTGCCAAGATAAGCACCTCTTTTCTAACTTGGTTGCTTAACCGTCGTTTGATAAAAACCGACGATTGAATAAGCAACTACAGTTGATTATAATATAACATGAAGAAGGTAAAATTGCAAGAGTTATTTTGAAAAAAGGGGGCGGACATATGAACAATACCGTTTATATCATTACGGGAGCGGCAGGGCATCTTGCCGAAGCAATAATAAGGGAGCTGGCAGGCACAGGCTGTCATATCCGTGGTCTGCTTCTTCCCGAACAGACCGGAATTGCAGAGGACAATATCTCCTATATCACCGGAGACGTTACAAAGCTGGATACTCTGGATCGTCTGTTTGAAAACACATACGGTGCCGAGGCAATTGTCATTCACTGCGCAGGGATAGTAAGTATTCAAAAGGAAGTGTCACCGGAGGTATATGAAGTAAACGTAACCGGCACGAAAAATATCATTTCAAAGTGCATACGATACGGCGTTAAACGGCTTGTTTATGTCAGCTCGGTTCATGCTATTCCGGAGATAAAGGGCGGAGTAGTCCGCGAGGTTGACAGCTTTTCGCCGGACACCGTTGAGGGGGCATATGCCAAAACAAAGGCAGAAGCAACTCAGGCGGTTATGCAAGCCGCAAAAAACGGTCTTAACGCGGTGATAGTACATCCTTCGGGAATTGTTGGTCCTTATGACAGGTACAAAAGCAACCATCTTGTTCAGCTGATGAGCCTTTACCTTAACCGTCGGCTTTTGCTGGGCGTGCGCGGGGGCTATGATTTTGTGGATGTCCGCGATGTGGCAGAAGGAGTTTTGCTGGCTGCGGAAAAGGGAAGGCAGGGCGAGTGCTACATACTGTCAAACCGATATATCAGGCTGGAGGAGCTTATGGATCAAATGCGCATATTGACCGGAAGGAGGTTCAGGCTTCCGTTTATTTCGTATTATGCGGCAAAGCTGCTGATACCTATATGCGAGACGTTTTCAAAACTCACCCGCAAGCGCTCTATCTACACCTCCTATTCCATACAGACTCTTGCAAGCAACGCAAGTTTCTGCCACGATAAGGCAGATGCCGAGCTTGGGTACACCACAAGAAGCCTGAGCGAAACCGTTAGGGATACGGTTGCGTATATCCGGCAGGAGAAAAAGGCATGATGTAGTGCCGTACAATATACCCGCTTTGTTTTCGCCAAAGGAGCAGAGCGGGCGATCTTTTAATATCTATTCGCTGCAAAAGGCGGCGATATTTTGATTGACCTTGACATCTGAGCGCAGATAGTGTATCATATGAGATGAAAATTAATAATTTGTTCGCAAAAAGCTTATAATCTTATATCAAATATCCATTATAATATCATCACGCAGGGAGAATTTATATGTCTGACAGGGAAATGCTTAGAAAGGCACTCGAAATTTCCTCGCTTTTCGAGGGCCTGTGCTTTGAAGAAAACTGGTTTTTCCGCGATTTTAAGCGGGAGGATATAATTTCGGAGGAGCAGAACGGCGTTGCCTGCATCGGGCTTATACTCCGCGGAAGCGCGAAGGTTGCGCCGGGTGAGCAGGGAGCAGTCTCCACCATCGGACGGGGTGCAGAGTTTGGTATCTGCAATATTTTTGTCCGGGAGGATATGCCTACCCGGCTGACAGCTAAAACCGCACTGAAGGCTGCGTTTCTGCCCAAGGATGTTTTTGCCGGGCTTCTCGGCGAAAACAGGGTGCTTATGTATAGATATATTCGCCTCTGCAACCAAAAAATGCTCTATCTTGCCGGAAAGCTTCGGCTGATGTCGATATCCGACAGCACCGAGCGGTTTGCCTTCTGGCTTATGCACAATGGGAAAAACGGGCATAACGGTGCGGTTATGCTGAGCTTTTCAAAGGATGAGCTTGCACGCAGGCTTGGACTTTCCCGCGCAAGCCTTTTCAGAGCAATTTCCAAGCTGGAAAACGAGGAGATAATTTCGAGCATAGGAAATAAAATAATAATACTAAATCCCCAAGCGGATATTTTTGAAAGGTTGGATTCACAATGAAAAAAATACTTGCACTTATGCTTTGCATGGTGATGGCAATTACCTGCCTGTCTGCCTGCGGCGCTGAACCTGCCCCCAATGCAGACGTTAAAGCCCCTGAGGTCACCGATCCGGTTTCCGAAAACAATGACGACAACGCCGACGACGATACGTACATCCCCGATGCTACAGATGAGGACGCTGCGGTTGAATATGTCGGAATAAACATCGCCTCTATGAAGGGTCCTACCACCATGGGCATGGTTAAGCTGATGGACAATTCTGAAAGCGGTGCTTCCGAGGGCTCATATAATGTAACCATCTACGGAACAGCAGACGAAATCGTTCCCCTTATTGTAAGCGGCGAGGCTGATATCGCAAACGTTCCCTGCAACTTAGCATCCGTCCTTTATAAGAAGACCGAGGGCAAGATTGCGGTTATAAATATCAACACGCTGGGCGTTCTCTACGTTGTAGAAACCGGCGAAACCATCAGCTCGGTTGAGGATTTAAAGGGCAAAACCATCTACTCCACCGGCAAGGGAACAACTCCCGAATATGTTTTGAATCACATTTTAAAGCAGAACGGCATCGACCCCGAAAAGGACGTTACCGTTGAGTTCAAGTCGGAGGCAACCGAGGTTGCTGCTATGCTTGAAGGTGCAGAAAATGCAGTTGCGGTTCTCCCTCAGCCCTATGTAACGGTTGCAATGACCAAAAACGACAAGATAAGAATAGCTCTTGATCTTACCGAGGAGTGGGAAAAGACCGATGGCAGCTCGCTTGTAACAGGCGTTACCGTTGTTCAGAAGGAGTTTTTGGAGGCTCATCCCGAAACCGTTGAAAAGTTTTTGGAGGAGTATGCCGCTTCGGTTGAATATGTAAACACCGATAACGATGGTGCGGCTGCACTTGTCGGAAAATACGATATAGTAGCCGAGGGCGTTGCTAAAAAGGCTCTGCCTTACTGCAATATAGTTTCGCTCACCGGCGAAGACATGAAGTTAAGCATTGAAAAGTACCTTGAGGTGCTATTCAACAGCGACCCCAAGTCGGTTGGAGGACAGCTTCCTGATGAAGCCTTCTATTACATCAAGTAACTTTTTCAAAAAGCACAAAACGCTCATTTTAAGAATAGCAGCCATAGCCTTCTGGATAGCAGTCTGGGAGGCTGTGGCTTTACGCATTGGTTCGGAGCTGATAATTGCCACGCCAATCAAGGTGGCGCAGGTCTTTTTTGAGATGATTTTCAAGGCGGACACGTGGCACTCGCTTGGCTTTTCGCTTGTAAGGATCTCCTCCGGCTTTGCGCTTGCTTTTATCTTGGGAAGCGTTCTGGCGGCGGTGTCGTCAAGGCTTCAGGCGGTAAAGATACTGCTGTCGCCCATAACCTCGGCAATAAAGTCAACGCCGGTGGCTTCGTTTGTAATACTTGCGATTATATGGTTCGGAAGCAAAAATCTCAGCGTTTTTATATCCTTTTTGATGGTCTTTCCGGTGATATATCTTAACATTTTAAAGGGAATAGAAAGCGTTGACAAAGAGCTTTTGGAGATGGCAAAGGTGTTTAACATCAGCCTTGGAAGGCGGATTGTGTATATCTATATGCCCTCGCTTATGCCTTTTGTGATTTCCGCCTGTTCGGTGGCTTTAGGGCTTTGCTGGAAGTCGGGAGTCGCGGCAGAGGTTATAGGAATATCCTCGGGTTCAATCGGCGAGCGGCTTTACCGCGCAAAGCTCTATTTTGAAACAGGCGAGCTTTTAGCGTGGACGGCGGCGATCATACTTATAAGCACAGCCTTTGAAAAACTGATAATGCTGATATTAAGGCGGGTGAATGGCATACCGCAGAGGGCGTATTCCGAAAAGCTTCTTAATGCTTCCGCCAAACGTCAGACATCTCAGAGCATAACGGCGGCGGAAGGTATAAGCCTTGAAAACGTTAGCAAGAGCTTTGGCGAAAGAACCGTTTTGAACGGCGTTACCCTGATAATTGCTGCGGGAGAGCATACCGCAGTTATGGGTATGTCGGGTGCGGGCAAAACCACTCTTGCACGTATTGCGGCAGGGCTTGAAAGGCAGGAATTGGGCAGGGTTGAAAGACCATCACGCCTTGGCTTTGTTTTTCAGGAAGACAGGCTGATAGGCTGCTTAAACGCGCTGGGCAACCTTGCAATCGCGGGGGCAGACCCGCAGGAAGCCTACGAAACCCTTAAAGCCTTTCGATTCACCGACGAGCTTATCTTCAAGCCGAGCGAAACCCTTTCGGGAGGAGAAAAACGCCGCGCAGCCATCGCCAGAGCGCTTTTGTGTGGAGCGGGAACTGTCATCCTTGACGAGCCCTTTAAGGGCATAGACGACGAAACCCTGCACGAATACATCCTTCCGCAGGTTAAGCGGCTTACCGATGGCAAAACCGTTCTGATGATAACCCACAGCGAATCGGAAGCAGCCGAGCTTTGCTCAAGGACAGTGGACATCTCGAAAAGCATATAAATCATAAATATTAACCCCGCGCCGAAGGACATAGCTCCTCAGTGCGGGGTTGTTTTATTGCTTTCTTAGTATTTTCTTGGTGGTTCTTATCATTTCGGCAACGGCGATTATCTCCTCATCGGAGCAGTCGGACAAAAGCTCGTCTATAAGCCCGAATGAGACGTGGTAGCTTTTACTCAGATTGCCGTAGACGATTTCGTCAAGCGTTGCTTCCAAGGCGTTTGCTATGGATATCAGAGTAGGCAGACTCGGCTTTGCCGCGCCGCGCTCTATGTGGGAAATGTTGCTCGGCTCTATCCCCGAAAGCTCACCTAAGCGCTCCTGCGTTAAGCCCTTGGCTTTTCTTAATTCCTTTACTCTTGCCCCGATAATGCCGTAATCGATGTCGGATTTGTGCTTTCCCATTTTCATAACCTCTCAAAATATATGCAATATATGTATTGTATATCCGATTCGGATATGTTATAATAATTTTATAGACCTAATAGGTCAAATAAATTATTATAAAGGGAATATAATTATGACTGTATCAATTTTTGCACAGGCAACAGCACCTAAATCAGTGGCTTACAAGCCTGTTAAGGATTTAATCAGGCAGTTGATTGTCGAGCGCGGTGCCAAAACCTTTTATATAGGCGACAAAGGGTATTTTTATATGCACGTTGTTGCCGCTCTGCAAGAGCTGAAGCGCGAATATCCGTCGATAATATGCTATGAGGTTATGACAAGCGAATCTCAGCCGGTGTCGTTTTGCATCGGAGTCTATCCCAAAGAGATAGAAGAAGCGGAACTGCTTTTTAAGGAGATTAAGCAAATCAGATGGATGATGAATAAATGCGATATCGCGGTTGTTTATAAGAACGGCGTTAAAAGCTACTATAACAATGTGGCAAAAGAGGCTAAGGCGGAGGGAAAGGAGATAATCAGCATTGAAATTTAAAGCTACCTGAACCGATCACGAAGTGGGTGCTGTTCTTAAGGACGGCGGGCATCTCAAAACATTAACGGATGATATCTTAGTGCGGGATTAGTTTGACGCAATGGACATAATAATCTTGACAACCCGAATAGAATGGGATATAATCAAATCAAGGAGTTGATTATTATGAGTACTATACGTACAAGAGAACTGGCATACAAGATTGTTGACAGCCTTGATGAAAAGCAGCTTGCAGCCTTTATCGACTTTTTCAGCTCGATGTTTTATGAAATACCCAACAAAGAAACTCTTGAAGCTATGGAGGAAGCGGACAGAATGCTCACCGACCCAAGCGCAAAGAGATTCGGCTCTGTTGATGAGCTTTTCGAGGAGCTTAATTCATGAAGTATGAGATTGAAAGAACGCCTACTTTTAAAAAGGACTTCAAGCTTGCCCAAAAGCAGGGCTTGGACTTGAACAAGCTGAAAGAGATTATTACTCTGCTCGCCAACGGCGAACCCTTGCCACCTAAAAACAAAGACCATCAGCTAAAGGGCAATTATAAAGGTCACAGAGAATGTCACATTGAACCTGACTGGCTTTTAATCTACAAGATTCAGGATGATATGCTTATTTTAACGTTGGTGCGAACAGGCTCGCATAGCAAGCTGTTCAATCTGTAAAAATTATTCGCCTGTAAATCGCTTCACCCGAAGAAGATGATAACACACCAATCCAAACCACGCAAATTATATAAGATGGAATAGTTACCGCCGTCCGACATACTATCGGACGGCGGTAATATTTTACAAAAGTCTAATCTTCTTTTTCAGCTCTGCGCTCTTTGAAATCTCCGCAAGTCGCTCGTCGATCTCCGATTCAATCATCATCGGCGTGATAAACGCAAGCTCGTTTTCGGAGCGGTGCTTTCTGGGAATAAAGTCTACATATCCGAAAAGACCTGTTATAAGCTCCTTAAGACGGTCGGCGTTAACAGCCCTTATCCTTGCATACACCCTTACAGGAGCGGTCTTGTAGCGGCGGATGAACTCGCGCGAGTCGCTGTCGGACCAGTTGAGCGAGATTATCTCCTTGCCCTTGTGCTTAACGGCGTCGATAATATCTCCTACAACAGCCGAGGCGGTGGGGAACTTGCCTGCGCCCCTGCCGTAGAACAAAACCTCGCCTACAGCGTCGCCGGTTACCATTATGGCATTGAAGACGTCGTTAACACCGGAAAGGGGATTGTTTATGCTTACAAGTCTTGGGCAGACGGTTGCCACAATTCCCGATTCGGTGTTTTCTATAAGACCTATCAGCTTGATGGCATAGCCGGCGTTTTCGGCGTACTCAACATCGTCAAGAGTAATTTCCCTGATACCCGAGCAGTGGACGTATTCGGGATAGATGTGCTTGCCAAACGCCAAAGAGCCTAATATGCAAAGCTTTCTTGTAGCGTCGTGACCGTCAACGTCGGCAGAGGGGTCCTTTTCGGCGTAGCCTAAAGACTGTGCCTGAGCCAAAGCCTCGTCAAACGACTTCTGGTCGTATATCATCTTGGTTAAAATGTAGTTGGTGGTGCCGTTGAGGATTCCCGCGATTTTGGAAAAGCGGTTTGCGGCAAGGCACTGGTGGAGCGGGCGGATTATGGGTATTCCTCCGCCGACGCTTGCTTCAAACAGATAGTTGCAGCCGTTTTCCTTGGCGATTTTTAAAAGCTCCGCGCCGTATGTCGCAACAAGCTCCTTGTTCGAGGTTACAACGCTTACTCCCTTTTGCAAAAGCCTTTTGGTGTAGTCGTAGGCAAAGGTCTTGCCACCCATAAGCTCGGCGACTACCGTTATTTCGGGGTCGTTCAAAATGTCCTCAAAGCTTTTTGTAAGCTTGTCTTTATATGGACTGTCGGGGAAATCGCGCAGGTCGAGAATATATTTTACCTCGATTTCCTGACCGCAGCGGTTTTTAATAACATCCTTATTTTTATCTAACAGCTCGACGGTTCCCGAGCCTACCACTCCGAAGCCCATAACCGCTATTTTGGTTGTTGATGACATATATTATTTCTCCATTCTGAATATAGTAACGGCGATATCAAAGCTTATTTGCCGTATGATACCGAGACCTTAACAACTCCGCTCAGTGCGGAAAGCTGCTCGCGGACAAGCTGAAAGTCTTTGCTTCCCACCTCAAACCTGACTGTAACCGTCGCGGTGGCGGTGGAATCTATCGGGATATTCTGGTTGACGGTAAGAATATTCGCGCCGTTGTTGTAAAGACACGCCAGAACCTCGCTGAAAACCCCTGCCTTGTCCTTTAAGGTGAAGAAATAGGTTACTATTCCCGAATTGGTTTCCTCGTTGTAGATAAATGCGCAGTCTTTATATTTGTAATATGCGCTGCGCGATATCCCAACGACGCGGCAGGCTTCAGTCGATGTTCTTGCTTCGCCGATGGCAAGCATCCTTTTTGCTTCGATTACCTTTAAGATAACCTCAGGCAAAACATCCGCTCTGACAACAACAAACTTTTCGCTCATGAGTATTCCTCGCTTTGATATTGTAAATGTGATTATGATTTCCGACTCTGTAAGTATTCAAATAACATACAGATGTATTTGCTATAAATACACTTTAACACAAGTCAGCACAAAAGTCAATCCAAAATTATCTAAAATAACCCCGCTGTATTAGGATGAAATAAACAAATAGCCGCGCACAATTAATTTGCGCTCTTTATTGTCACAACAACTACCTCGGGGCGGTTGTTGATTCTTGATGGAATAATGCTTGAGCCAAGCCCGCGGCTTATGACAACCGCGCTTTCACCGCGATAGTGCATACCCTCGGTGTATTTGGGGAAGAACCCCTGACCGGGCGCGATAAATCCGCCGACTCCGGGAATGCGGAACTGCCCGCCGTGGGCGTGTCCGCAGAAGGTTATATCCGCACCGGACTGCGTGTAAAGGTCTATATATTGCGGCTGATGGGATATCAGCAGGGAGATGCTTTCGGTTGCTTGCGGCATAATATCGTCAAGTATGTCGGAATGAAGTGATGAATCTGCCAGACCTGTGATGTAAAGCTTTTCACCATTACAGTCTATGACCGCAGTTTCGTCTGAAAGAACGAATCCTCCGGCGGTTTGGATTCCCGAAATAAGGCGGTCAAGCTTCTCAGATGAAAATCTGCACTCGTGGTTGCCGGTGGTGTAATATACCGGTGCGACCCCGGAAGCCTCGGAAACAAACTCAACTGCCGCGCCTATATCGGTGTGGCGCGAATCGGCGATGTCTCCCGAAATTACTATTATATCCGGTGACTGCTCGCGGATGAGCTTAATAAGACGGCTGTTTTTATTTCCGAAACGCTTGTTGTGAAGGTCGGAGATGTGAACCACCTTAAAGCCGTCGAACTCCTTTCCGGCTTTCGGGGTTTCGTAGGTGTAGCTTGATACGGTGAGGGAGTTGTTCTCCCAGTAAAAGTAAGGTATAGCCGCCGCAACAGCCGCTATCACCGCCGCTATTATCTTGTGAATTTTTTTCATGATGGGTTCCTTTCGGGATGAAATGTTGTAATAGTATAATGTAGTATTGTATCACATTTTCGGCAATTTTTCAACCGGCACGGCACAAAAATCCCCACAGAGGGTATCTGCGGGGATATACGTTCTGCAAATTACATTACAATCGGTATAATATCTACAGAATATTACAAAAATCAGCTGTTTTCTGAGGCATCCGACTCAGCCTTTGCACCGTCACCGGCGTTTGCGCTTGCAAGTTTTCCGCCTAAGAATCCTGCCAAAAGCGACTGAACGTCGAATCCGGTGGACTCCTTTAAGCCGTCCGACACCTGAGTGATAGAGGTCATAATGTTGCCGGCAAGCTGAGAGGACTCGCCGCCGAACATCTTGATAGACTCGACATTTGAATAGCCCTGACCGATAGCCTCGGCAATCTTGGGAAGCTGCTCGAAGTAGACCTTTAAGGTATCCAGCTCCATCTGCTGGCGTGCAGCGTCGCCGTATTCCTTCATGGCTTCCGCTTTTTTAAGAATACCTGCGGCTTCCGCTTCTGCCTTGGCTTGGATGGCTTCCGCCTCGGCACGTCCCTTTGCAGCGACTGCCTCAGCTTCTGCCAAGCCTGCCGCCTTTACAGCCTCTGCCTCCTGCTCCTTGGCAAATCTTTCTGCCTCCGCCTGAGCCTTTTTAGCTTCGGCTTCTTGCTCGGCTTCGTACTTTTCGGCTTCGGCGCGCTTCATGCGCTCAAACAGCTCAGCCTCGGCAACTTTCTGGCGTTCGTACTGGTCTGCTTCAGCAGCCTGCTGAACGGCGTATTTCTTGGCTTCGGCTTCCTTCATGATAGAAGCTTCAAGGGTCTTTTCCTGAATGTAAACCTCGCGCTCTTTCAGCTCAAGCTCCTTTTCCTGCCTTGCAAGGTTGGCGTTTGCGGTTGTGATTTCAACCGTTCTGCGCTGCTCCTCTTCCTGAATTTTGTAAGCGGCGTCGGCTTCTGCCTGCTTGATGTCTGCGCCCTTTTTCAACTCCGACTTTTTTATTTCAAGCTCGTTTTGCTTGATGGCGATTTCGGTCTCCGACTGAACCTTTGCGTCGTTGGCTTCTTTGGATGCACGCGCGCGGGCAATCTCAACCTCTTTATCTGCGTTTGCCTTGGCGATGGCAGCGTCCTTTTTAATCTGCGAGATGTTGTCGATACCCAGATCGTCGATAACGTGGTTAGCGTCTGAAAATCTCTGAACATTAAAGCTTACAAGCTCTATGCCCATCCGCTTAAGGTCGGGGATTACGTTTTCGGAGACCTTTTCGACGAAGGTTTTTCTGTCGCCGATAAGCTCGCGCAGGCGCATGGTGCAGATGATTTCACGGATGTTACCCTCTAAAACCTCGCCGACTATCTTGCCGATATCGTCAATAGTCTTATTTAAAAAGTTCTGTGCGGCAATGTTTATAGATTCGGAATCGGGGCTGACTTTTACGTTTACCGCCGAATCAACGTAGATATTGATGCAGTCGGCGGTGGGAACAGCGTCTCCTGTTTTAATATCCAGCGGGATAAGCTTCAGCGACAGGCGGTCGACTCTTTCAAAGAAAGGAACCTTAAATCCGGCTTTTCCTATGAGTATCTTGGGCTTTTTGCGCAGACCGGATATGATAAGCGCAGTGTCCGGCGGGGCTTTTACGTAGCCCGCGGAAATAAACAATGCAATAAGCGCAATTATTACGACAGCCGGTATGATGATTGGCAAAAATTCGAGCATGGTTTTTCCTCCTGTCACTTGTTAAACTGTAAATTGTTAAAGCCACCTGATAAAATGTATTGTTATTTGGTGCCGAATATTCTGTCTCCGGCGTCGCCCAGTCCGGGGACGATATAGCAGTTTTCGTTGAGACACTCGTCGAGATTTCCGCAGTATATTTCAACGTCGGGGTGAGCCTCAGAAAGAAGCTTCAAGCCTTCGGGAGCGGCAATAATCGACATAAACTTGATATGCTTTCCGCCGCGCTGCTTGATAAGATTAACAGCGTCCACGGCAGAACCGCCGGTTGCAAGCATCGGGTCGAGGACGATTATTGTTCTGTCTCCGATATTGTCGGGCAGCTTGCAGTAGTATTCGTGCGGGATGTGGGTAACCTCGTCGCGATACATTCCGATGTGTCCCACCTTGGCAGAGGGGACAAGCGCCAGAATGCCGTTTACCATTCCCAAGCCTGCGCGCAGGATGGGGACTATTGCAAGCTTCTTTCCCGAAACCATCGGGCAGGAGGTCTTGCAGATGGGAGTTTCAATTTCAACCTGCTCCAAGGGAAGGTCGCGCAGGGCTTCGTAGCCCATAAGGGTTGCAATCTCCTCAATAAGCGTTCTGAAATCCTTGGTGCCGGTGTTTTTGTCCCTCAGTAGGGAGATTTTGTGCTTGATAAGCGGGTGGTCGAAAATAGTTACATTAGCCATAAAAATACCTCTCTATCATAGTAAATTTATTATTTTTAACTATTATAGCATTTTTCGACCCGCATTACAATAGGAAATCTGAATTATTTTGCAATTTTACTATTGACATTTTCGCTGCGCGCGGTTATAATTGTTTGCGATAAGGGAGTAATTGGCACGACATATGTGTAGCTTTGCCGACATCACGGATTTTTCCCGGCAGAGCGTTAAACGATGAGACTTATCTGCTTGGGGCAGATGGGTCTATATTTTTGTCCCGAAGCAAAATAATTCTTAATTCGGAGGTTTATTAATCATGTCAATCTGGATTCACCTGCTTTTGTTTGCAATCGGAATCGCGCTTATCGTAAAGGGCGGAGATTTCTTTGTGGATTCCGCTTCGTGGATAGCCGAAGTTTCGGGAATACCCAAATTCATAGTTGGTGCGACTATTGTTTCGGTTGCAACCACCATGCCCGAAATGATAGTTTCCATCATGGCAGCCGCCGAGGGCAAGTATGATATGGCAGTCGGCAACGCAGTCGGTTCGGTAACCGCAAACACCGGTATTATCCTTTCCGTCGCAATACTTTTCATGACCATAGCAATTCCCAGAAAGAAGTATTTAGTAAAGGGTCTGCTTCTTATCGGCGCTATCATAATGGTATGGGTTGGAAGCTTAGGCTCCGAGCCCAGACATTTTTCGATGATTGCAAGCATAGTTTTGTTTATAATCTTTGCGGTTTATGTTTGCGAGAATATCAAGTCTGCCAAGGCTGACCGCTCTACCGAGGAAAAGCCCTCGTTTACCAAAAAAGACGTTGTTATAAAGATTGTGTTCTTTGTATTGGGCGCGGTTATGCTGGTTATAGGCTCTGACCTTCTTGTTGACCACGGCTCGGCAATCGCCACCGCTATAGGAATCCCCGAGGCTATAATTGCGATAACCATGGTTGCGATCGGAACCTCTCTGCCCGAGCTTGTAACAACCATTACCGCTATTGTTAAAAAGCAGTCGGGACTTTCCGCCGGAAACATCATCGGTGCAAACGTTATCGACCTTTCGCTTATTCTGCCGCTTTCGTCCATCGTATCCGGCGGCAGACTTGAAATATCCAAGCAGGGCTATATGCTTGATATGCCCGCCTGCCTTGCAATAGTCGCGGTTGCTATCATACCCACGCTGTTTACCGAGAAGTTTAAAAAGTGGCAGGGCGCACTTATGCTTTGCATGTACGCGGGTTATCTGGCAATAGCTATGACCTGCTTTACGGTATGATCCGCAAGCCTTTCGCAAGCGGAGACAATTATGCATATGAAATCTGATATATTTGAATACGGCAAATGGATATGCCCTGAGCGGCTTGCAGGTCTTACTCCTGTTGATGTTTTCGACAGACCGGAAAGCGTTATGGGCGAAGAGCCGAAAAATGTAAGGTTTTATGTCAGAAAGCGGTTTAACGTCAGCAAAGCCGGCATCAGGGCGCATATCCGCGTCTCTGCGGACGACTACTATAAGCTTTATATAAACGGAAGCTTTGTGGGTCAGGGTCCGGCGCAGGGATATCACACCTGTTACTACTGGAACGAATTTGACGTTACAGATTTTATAAAAGACGGCGAAAACGAAATCTGCGCAGATGTTTACTATCAGGGACTAATCAACCGCGCCTATCAGAGCGGGGACAGAAGGCTCGGCTTTATTGCCGAGCTTTACTTTAATTCCGACTGCATTCTGCACACCGATTCAAGCTGGGAATCGGCTTTTATCAAGGGCTGCAGTCCAAGCCATATAATCGGTATGAACACCATGTTTTCGGAGGACTTTGACGGCAGAGCCGGCATAAGCGAATGGAGTAGCTGCGCCGAGATTGTCACCGACCACGTTTTCAGTCCATGTCCCGCAAAGCCGCTTCAGGTGTACGAAAAGGAGCCTTTTGCCGTTGAGCAGATAGAATCCGGCGGATGTTTATACGATTTCGGGCAGGAAATAACCAGCACTCTGCGTATCAGCGCAAAGGGAAAAGCCGGAGCGAAAGTTCGCATACTCTGCGGCGAGGAGCTTGATGAAAGCGGCAATGTCCGCTATGATATGCGCTGCGGCTGCCTGTATGAGGAATACTGGACTATACCCGAAGGCGGAGGAGTATTTGAGCAGTACGACTACCGCGGCTTCAGATATGCCGCAGTTATACCGCAGGACGGCGTGCAAATAACGTTTGTAAAGGCGATTGTAAGGCACTATCCCTTTGACGATAGCTACTGCGAGCTTGAAGCAGCCTCGCCGGTTTTAAAGCAGGTATGGGATATCTGCAAAAACGGAGTAAAATACGGCTCGCAGGAGGTTTTTGTCGACTGCCCTACCCGCGAAAAGGGGCAGTATGCCGGAGATGTTACTGTCACCGGCGCTTCTCACCTGATTCTCACCGGCGACACATCCCTTTTGAAAAAGGCGATAGACAATCAGATGCAGTCGGCAAAGATAAGACAAGGGCTGCTGGCGGTGGCTCCCGGCTCTTTCTTACAGGAGATCGCCGACTATTCCTTGCAGTTCCCGCTTTCAGCCCTGCGGTATTACAATGCGGTCGGGGATAGGGCTTATCTTAGCGAAAATCTTAAGGTGTGCGAGGGGATAATCTCTCACTTCAAAAAATACTCACGCGGGGACGGGCTTTTATGCCGCGTCATGGACGAGTGGAATCTTGTTGACTGGCCCGAAAATATGCGCGACGGCTACGACTTTCCGCCGGACTACAGTGCCGAGCCGCACAATGTTATTAACGCCTTTTACATCGTCTGTGTTATCGGAACCGAGCAGATAAGGAATATTCTGGGCGTATCATATAAAAAGGAGAGCCCCGCGCTTATTAAAGCCTTCAACCGCGAATTTTACGATTTGGAAACCGGACTGTATAAGGACAGGGCAAACAGCAGTCACATTTCGCTTCATTCAAACATACTTCCGGCGTTTTACGGCTTTATAAAAAGCGGCAGCGAGCGGGCTGTAGGCGATTTTATAGTTAAGAAGGGTCTGAGCTGCGGAGTGTATATGGCGTACTTTCTGCTAAAGGCACTCTGCCGTCTTGGACGGCATACCGACGCTTACTCGCTTATAGTCTCGCAGGGTGAGCATTCGTGGTACAACATGGTCCGCGAGGGCGCAACCACCTGCTTTGAGGCGTGGGGCAAGGATCAGAAGTGGAACACAAGCCTCTGCCATCCGTGGGCAAGCGCGCCGATAAGCGTTCTGGCGGAGGACATTCTGCCAAAGCATCCCGAATTGGGGCGGATCGTTTACCGCAAAAGCCGACAGAGCAAAAATCAATAATTTTTCCGTCCATTTTAAGGAAAAAGCTATTGACAAAAGAGCTGCAATGTGATATCATTTTGATATCACATTGCGGTAAACTATATTTACGTGATAAGAAGGGGAATAGCCATGTTAAAAATCGAGCATCTTACAAAATCCTACGGCGACAAGGTTGCCGCTTCGGACATCTGCCTTCACATTCAGCCCGGGGAGATATACGCTTTTATCGGTCACAACGGCGCGGGCAAAACCACAGTTATAAAGTCCTGCTGCGGACTTTTAAACTTTGAGGCGGGCGAGGTATATATCAACGGCAAGTCCATTAAAAAGGAGCCTATCGCCTGTAAGCGTGAGATGGCATATCTGCCGGATAACCCTGATTTGTATGAATACCTAACAGGCGTTAAGTATCTCAACTTTATCGCGGATATCTACGGCGTTTCCAAGGAAGACCGCAAGGCTAAGATGGATAAGTATGCCGAAATGCTTGGAATAGCCGGCGACTTAGGTCAGCCGATATCCTCCTATTCGCACGGTATGAAGCAGAAATTAGCGGTTATCTCCGCGCTTATTCACGACCCCAAGCTTATTATAATGGATGAGCCTTTTGTGGGACTCGACCCTGTTGCCGCTCACCAGCTTAAGGGCATCATGCGCGAAATATGCGACAACGGCGGCGCTATCTTCTTCTCGACCCACGTTTTAGAGGTTGCCGAAAAGCTTTGCGACAGGGTTGCCATAATCAAGCAGGGCAAAATAATCGCCAACGGAAGCATGGCTCAGGTAAAGGGAGACAGCTCGTTAGAGGACGTATTCTTAGAGCTTGCCGAAACCAACTCATAATAGGAAGGGCAGGCTTTATATATGCTTAAACATCTTGTAAAAATAAAGCTTTTAGGGCTTTTGGGCTCTATGAGCGGAAAATCCGCCAAGGCTAAAAAGGGAATATCCAAGGGCAAGCTGGTTCTTCTGGCTGTACTCTATGTTTATATACTTTTCGTGTTCGGCTTTATGTTCGGTTCGATGTTTTCTGCGCTCACAGCGTTCAACACAATGGGCATTGGCTGGATGTACTTTGCGATGTATGCAATTGTAAGCTTTGTACTTATGATAATCGGAAGCTCGGCAATAGCCAAGACTCAGATTTTTGACGCCAAGGACAACGACCTGCTGTTATCCATGCCGATACCGTCGTCGTATATAATCATATCCCGGATTCTGACTTTAGTTGTGTCAAACTTCGCCTACTTTCTCACAGTGCTTGTCCCTGCCGTTATAGTCTGGGCGACGTCCGTCGGGTTCAGTATTTTGGGAATTATAGCTTTTATACTTCTTTCGGCTGCATTGCTGCTTCTTTCAACCGCAATGGGCGTGCTTATGGGATGGGTAATAGCTTTGGTATCAAGAAAGGCAAAGTCCAAAACTCTTATCAGCGTTATATTCACCCTCGGATTTCTGGCAGTGTATTTCTACTTCTACAGCTCTGCGCAGAAGTATTTAGAGCTTATTGTTCAGAACGGCGCGGTTATCGCCGGAAAGCTTAAAACAGCCCTGCCGCTTTACTGGTTCGGCTCTGCCATCTCGGACGGCAATTTGGTTTATATGCTGCTTGCCGCGCTTGTCTGCATAGTTCCGTTTGTAATAGTCTTTCTGGTGCTTTCCAAGACCTTTAACCGCATTATTGCGGATTCGCACTCGACCGTGCGAATCAAGGAGAAAAAGGTGCGGTTCGACGCGGTATCCCCCAAAAAAGCGCTTATCCGCCGCGAGGTAAGCCACATTTTTGCAAGCGCACCCTATCTTTTAAACTCCGGCATGGGAGTTATTATGGGAATAATCGCGGCTGTGTTTGTTATAATCAAGAAAGATATGTTCACGGTTATTTTTGCAAACATTGATATGGCTCAGAACATAATTGCCTCGCTTCTGATATGCGCGGCTATCTTCCTTATAGGAATGATATATTTCACCTCGGCTACAATCTCAATCGAGGGCAAGACGCTTTGGATTCTGCGCAGTCTGCCGATGTCTTCAAAGGATATCCTTGTTTCAAAGCTTAAGGTTCATATATACTCCACCCTGCCGGTTTCGGTTCTGCTGTGGATAGCAATAAACGTTGCATGCTACGTAAATTGGGCGTTTGTTATCTATTCATTCTTAATAATAGCGGTGTACACACTTTTAACCGCCAATATCGGCATGATTGAAAACCTGCGTCACCCGATTTTAGACTGGACTGACGAAGCGGTTGCCGTAAAAAGCGGAATGAGCGTGTTGTTTACTATGTTTATTAACATGGCAATCGTATTTCTGCCGCTGCTGCTGATAATCGTTCTTTCGGCAATAGACCTTTGGATTACCCTTGCCATATGGCTGGTTATAGCCGGAGCTTTGGCGGGAGCTTCATACGCATGGATAGTCACCCGCGGTGTTAAGAGGTTTGAAAACCTTTGATAAACAGAAAATGCCCCTTCGGAAGCCTGAAATAGCTTCCGAAGGGGCTATATTTATATCATTATTCCTCGCTTTCCTTGGTTTCGATTGCTGTCAGCTTGAACAGCCTGACATAATCCAAGCCCTCCACCTTTGGCAGACCGTATGAAATAAGCGCATAGTCGCCAAGATTGTTTATAAGCGCTCGGCTGCGGAATTCCTCGGGGTAACCGACGCTTTCAAGGATATCATTGCTGAAATAGCGCGGGTTTTCTCCGCCGTCCGAAAGAGCCTTGAAGCGGTATATTTCCTCTTCACTCAGGGCATAATCGCACTCGACCCATGTTTCTATTATTCCCTCACCGTATTTAATGGTATAGCTGCAGCCACCATCCTCCATAACATGAGCTTTTTCGTTAAGCATAGCTATCATTTCCGCCTTTTCCTTGGCAAAGTCGTAAACCGGCTCATAGGGAATCAGACCTTCTAAGAAGGTTTCACCGTTTACCAGATCCTCGTATTGGGTTATGCCCTCGCAGCCCACGCAGGCGGCTTCTTCGTCGAACGGGAAGGCTTCAACTCGCTTGGCATACTCGGCAAGCTGCTCTTGGGTATATGCACACTCCGAGCCGGAAAACTGGAATCTTGAAATCCAGGAAAGATACTTAAAGCCATCCTGCAAGCTTTGCTCTGAGGTTCCGCTCCAGCCAAGCCTTATCGCCGAGCCTGCCGGAACCGGGGCTACATCTGCATATGCAAATTCCCTGCCCGAGCCGGAGAAGAACCTGCCGTAAAGGTCGTAGCCCTCAAGGGTGTCATAGCCGACCGACATAAGCTGGTCTTTCATGTACATCGCTATGTAGATGTTGTCGTCGCCGTCGTTGGGGTCGTTGTCGGCAAGGAAGAGGTAATACTCCAAATCGTTCAGACTTCCCACAACCACAAACTCCTTCATAACCATCGGGAAATAGCCGGTGTCCATCATTGTGTGGTCGTTATACCAAAGAATTGAATAATCTGCGGCATAAGCAAGCTTTTGCATCCGCTCAATGGCAAGTGTTTTTGCTTCCTCGGAATCCTTGTATTCCGAATAGTAGTCTATAAGCTCGCGCAAATCCTGTGGGGTTATTCCGGCGGACTTGTAATCCTCGGCGGAATGCTCGTAAATCCACACAGGGCTGTAGGTGATATCGCCGACAGCAACGCCGTGGTCTTGTGCGAATATCGTCATTATCTGAACGCCATTGACAAGCTCCTTTGCACTGACATACGGAATCATCTTTGACTCAGTGCTGTAGGGCTCATCATAGGCTGGGATATTTTCCTGAATGAGTTTGCAAACGATCTCTTCGTCCGGCGCAAATACGCCGTAGAAGGATGGAATTTCGGGGTACTCGTCGGGATTTTCGGGGGATTTGTCTTTCTTGATGTCTTCGCCGACGGTATCATCCGCAGCGTCTTCACCGTCGACAACAGGGGAATCATCAATTGCGGGAGCTTTTGCATCCTCGCTGCCGCATGCGGCAAGCAGAATCGTGCAGACGGCAAGCATTGCCGCAAAGATCAATAGGTACCTTTTCTTCATTTTTATCCGTCCTTTCAGGCAAGTATATCCCTGTTGTCACTTTAATGACGGGTTTATGTGTATAATTGCCATACTAACTTATTATACAATTTAAAATTTAGTTTCGGTGCAAAAAAATATGAATTTTTAAATTTTATTTATTTTATACTATTTTTAGCTTTCGAATTGTATAAAATACCGGCTTGACATAAGATATCGTCAAGCCGGTAAAAGCTTATATCGGTTGTTTTATTGATTTGCGCCGGTTTCGGTTTCGGTCTCAGGCTCGGTTTCTGGGTCGGCTTCGATATCAGGCTCCGAATCGTCTTCCGGCTCGGGCTGCGGGTCTTCATCAGGCATCGGAAGGATATCATCCTCGGCGCCCTCCTCCTGAATCGAAGCGGAGGTGTCTTCCATCAGCTTGAAGGTTATTTCAAACTCCTTTGTCTTGCCGTTTTCAAGGACTCTTACAACCTTTGCGGTAACCTCGTCTCTGGGGTGAAGCTTAAGGATTATCTCATAAACATCGTCAGCCGAGCGGACGGTAACGCCGTTCATCTCAACAATAACATCGTCCACCGCAAGGGGAGTGTTGGCGATGTCACAGTCGGGGGATATCTCGGCGATATGCAGCCCCGCAGGCATATCGTAAAGCTTGGCAAGCGAATCGGAGACTTCATAAAAGCTAATGCCTATCTTGGGTCTGCCCAGAATTCCTCCGTTTTCTATAAGCTCCTCCAATATGGGCTTTGCGGCATCTATGGATATTGCAAAGCCGATATTGTCGTATTCGTTGGCTTCAAGCTTTGAGGAGGTTATTCCTACAACCTGACCCCACATATTCAAAAGCGCGCCGCCCGAGTTTCCGGGATTTATGGCAGCGTCTATCTGTATGCAGTCCATGCCGATGTTTGTTGAATTTACCTTTATGGTTCGGTTAAGTCCGGAGATAACGCCGGTGGTGCAGGAATGTTCAAAGCCCGCAGGCGAGCCGATGGCAACCACCTGCTCTCCGATTTTCAGCTGAGATGCGTCTCCGAACTGCGCGGGAGTTAAGCCGGTGGCGGTTATCTTGACTATTGCAAGGTCGGTTTTAGCGTCTGAGCCTACGACCTTTGCGTTGTACTCGGTGCCGTCGGAAAGGCGGACGATTATCGCAAACTTAGCGTCTGCAATTACGTGCGCGTTGGTTATTATATATCCGTCTGAGGTCATGATTATGCCCGAACCCTGACCGTATGCGGAGTAGATATTGTCGTCGAGAAAAGCCTCAATGGTCACTATCGTGGGGGAGCAAACCTTGGATATGCCTTCAACGGTGTATCTGCCGTCCGGCTGGTAGTAGCTGTCTTCAAGCTCCTCGTGGGTGGCTATGGGTATGGTAAAGCTTTTAAGATTGTCCTCTCCGCTGAACATATTTTTGATCCAGCCCTTGCCGAAAACAAGCCGCGCGGTGGACATAAACAAAACTATGAACAAAATCGCGAACATCAAAGCAAGCTTTCCGGCTGAAAGCGAGTGGCGGCGCGTTTTACCTATCCGTTTCGGGAGATATTCAAGCGGCTCGGCTTCGTTATAGGCAAGCTCGCGAAGCTCCTCAATTATCTCCTGACGGCGGCGTTCAAGCTCCTGCCTGCGCCATTCAAGATTCAGCTTTGCCGAAGCTTCGTCCGGCTTGGGCGCACTCTGCCCGGAAACGGCATTGTCCGCGCTTTCCTGTGATTGATTTTCCGGAGTTTGAGGCGTATCTGCCGCCGGTGGGGGGAATATATCGTCTGTCATATCGGGATCCACTTTCTATAGATTCTATAATATATGGGGGTCAGTCCTTTTTGCTGAGCAGCTTTACAGCCGCAGCAGTCGCCGCGACCACCGCGCCGACCTTAAGGAGAGTTTTCGTACTTACGGTTATGCTGCCGTCCTTGGCTTCCGACGACCTTGCGGGACGTGTGCGCCTTCTTGGAGAAGCACTTGCGCCGTATCTGTATGCGGGAGTTTCTTCCTCGGCAAAATATCTGCCGTCATATTCATATGAAAATGCCTGATTGTCCGATTCCGGCAAAGCGCTTTCTTCATGTATCGGCTGGAATATCCGCTTGATGGCGGCATCCTCGTCGTCCTTATCGGACTGTGCAGCTTCGGGCTCGGAAATAGTCGGGGAGACTTCTTCCTGCACCGGCTCGGAGATAGTCTCATAAACCGGCTCGGATACGTATTCCGGAGAAGCCTCGACCGTCTGCTCGGCAGCGGTGCTTGACACAGTGTCCTGAACGGCTTCGTAAATGGCTTCGGGCAGGACTTGAGCGGCAGGCTCAGCTTTAAAAGCAGGCTCTGCGACTTCTTCTACAGGCTCGGCAGCAGCCGCTGAATCCGCAGCCGTCTCGGCGGTAGCTTCGGGGAAGCTGTCCGCTATAGTCTCAGCAACAACTTCTGAAGCGGTTTCTACGACAGGTTCAGCAGCAACTTCTGAAGTGGTTTCTGCGACAGTTTCAGAAACAGCTTCTGTGATAGGCTCTGCGGCGATTTTCTGAGCCGTTTCCGTTACAGTCTCAGCGGTGACTATGGGAGTTGCTTCCGCCACAGGCTCAGGGACGGTTTCGGCAACAGTCTTCGGGAGAGATTCAACAGCAGGTTCAACGGTGACTTCGGCAACAGTCTCGGGGACGGCTTGTATAACAGTCTCTGCGGTCTGCTCCACGGCGACAGGCTCACTGGCGGAGACCGGCGGTGTATTCACCGATGTGGAATCGTTTTCTGCCGGTTTGGGCGCATCGGAAAGAGCGGCTTTTTCTGCCGCTTCCATGGCTTTTTTCATTTCTTCCTGCTTTTTGGTAAGGGGGAAGTCTTCGTCAAAGAAATCTAACATAAAGCGTTCTCCTTTATTATTACTTCAAACCGTCGGTGTTTACTTCAAATTTATAGCCCACGCTCCAGACCGTTCTTAAGCACCACTGGTCTGAAACGCCGTCAAGCTTTTCGCGCAGACGCTTTATGTGAACGTCTATAGTCCTCGAGCCGCCGTAGTACTCAAAGCCCCATACCTCGTCTAAAAGCTGGTCGCGGTTGAATACGGTGTTGGGGTGAGAAGCAAGGTGATATAAAAGCTCCAGCTCCTTTGGCGGAGCGTCCACAACCTTGCCTTTTACCGTAAGCTCATACCTTGTCATGTTGATGTCCAAGCCGTCGTAATGGACTTCTTTGGAATCAGCGTCCGGATTAGAAAGGCTGGTTCTGCGCAAAACGGCTTTTATTCTGGCGATGACCTCTTTAACGTCGAACGGCTTTACAATATAATCGTCCGCCCCGAGCTCAAGCCCTAAAACCTTGTCGAATACCTCCGACTTTGAGGTTATATATATAAGCGGAGTGTCGGATTTTTTTCTTATCTCCCGACATATCTGCCAGCCGTCTATTCCCGGAAGCAGAACGTCTAAAAGCACTATGTCCGGCTTAAGGGCGGAAAATTTAACCAGACCCTCCTCGCCGTCGTTGGATATGATAACATTATACCCGTCCTTCTCCAGACACATTCGCAGAAGCTCGCAGATATTTCTGTCGCTGTCGATAATCAGAACCTTTCCGTTCACTGTCCTGTTCTCCTCTCAAAAGATAAATACTTAATATTATTATAGACTATTCGCGTCGATTTTGCAAGCATTATTTCGCTTTTTTTGCAAAAGGGTTAATAAAATGTTAAACGATTTGGAAATGTTCACTATTCTGAAATAGAACTTTTAAAAAACGGCGGAAAAACAATCGCTTTGCATAAATAAATTGTGCAGTTCGACGAAAATTCGTAATAGTGACAATTATTGCTTGATTTTTTTATAAATCATGCTACAATGTATTTAGCACTTGAAGAGTAAGAGTGCTAAAAATCAGTTTATAATTTATCTTTTATAAAAGGAGGAACTTTTATGACACTCAAACCGTTATTTGACCGTGTAGTGTTGAAGATGACAGAAGCCGAGGAAACCACCAAGGGCGGTATTATACTGACCGGTTCTGCAAAGGAAAAGCCCCAGCTTGCTGAGGTTATAGCCGTTGGAGACGGCAGCCCGCGCGACGGCAAAACCACCGCAATGAAGGTTAAGCCCGGCGACAAGGTGCTTATGTCAAAGTATTCCGGAACCGAAGTTAAGGTTGACGGAGAAGAGTATATCATCGTCAGCATGGGCGACATTTTGGCTGTCGCCGAATAAGGTCAAGATAAGGAGAGATTTATTATGGCAAAGGAAATTCTTTACGGCGAGGAAGCAAGAAAGGCTCTTCAAGCCGGCATCGACAAGCTCGCCAACACTGTTAAAATAACCCTTGGACCCAAGGGCAGAAACGTTGTTTTAGACAGAACCTATGGTATTCCGCTCATCACCAACGACGGCGTTACCATCGCAAAGGAAATTGAGCTTGAGGACGTCTTTGAAAATATGGGCGCTCAGCTTATAAGAGAGGTTGCAACCAAGACCAACGACGCTGCCGGTGACGGTACCACCACCGCAACTCTGCTGGCTCAGGCTTTCGTTCGCGAGGGCATGAAGAATATCGCAGCCGGTGCCAACCCCATGGTTCTTAAAAAGGGTATTAAAAAGGCTGTTGACGCTGCTTCCGCCGCAGTTCTGGCGAATTCCAAGGCTGTTTCGGGCAGCGCTGATATCGAGAGAGTCGCCACCGTATCTTCGGGAGACGAAAACGTCGGCAAGCTTATTGCCGAGGCTATGGAAAAGGTAACCTCCGACGGTGTTATAACCATCGAGGAATCCAAGACCGCCGAGACCTACTCTGAGGTTGTCGAAGGCATGCAGTTCGACCGCGGCTACATCACCCCCTATATGGTCACCGATACCGACAAGATGGAGGCTGTTTTAGACGACGCTTACATCCTTGTAACCGACAAGAAGATATCCAACATTCAGGAAATACTTCCTCTGCTCGAGGATATAGTAAAGTCCGGCAAGAAGCTTCTTATCATTGCCGAGGATTTAGAGGGCGAGGCTCTTTCCACCATCCTTATCAACAAGCTTCGCGGAACCTTTACCTGCGTTGCTGTTAAGGCTCCCGGCTTCGGCGACAGAAGAAAGGAAATGCTCCGCGATATCGCAACCCTCACCGGTACCGACGTTATCAGCGAAGAGCTTGGCTTTGAGCTTAAGGACACCACCGTTGCCGACCTCGGCAGAGCAAGACAGGTTGTTGTAACCAAGGAGAACACTATTATAGTAGACGGTGCGGGCGACCCTGCCGACATCAAGGCGCGCGTTCAGCAGATCAGAACCGAAATCGAAAACACCACCTCCGATTACGACAGAGAAAAGCTTCAGGAAAGACTTGCAAAGCTTGCGGGCGGTGTTGCTGTCCTCAAGGTCGGCGCAGCTACCGAGGCTGAAATGAAGGAAAAGAAGCTCAGAGTTGAAGACGCTCTCTCCGCAACCAAGGCAGCGGTTGAAGAAGGCATAGTAGCCGGCGGCGGAACAGCTCTTATCAATGCTATCCCCGCTGTAGAAAAGCTTATTCCCACTCTTGACGGCGACGAAAAGACCGGCGCAAAGATAGTTCTTAAAGCTTTAGAGGAGCCTGTAAGACAGATCGCTGCAAACGCAGGTCTCGACGGAAGCGTTATCATCGACAAGATCAGACGTGCAAGAAAGGTCGGCTACGGCTTCGACGCTTACAAGGAGGAGTATGTCGACATGATTTCCGCCGGAATCGTTGATCCTACCAAGGTAACACGCTCCGCACTTATGAACGCCGCTTCTTGTGCTGCAATGGTTCTCACCACCGAAAGCCTTGTCGGCAACAAGAAGGAGGATAATCCTCCCGCACCCGGAGCAGGAGCAGGCGCCGGTATGGGCGGAATGTATTGATAAATAAATATTGATTAATTGATTTATCGAGCGCTGAATTTTTGCCGAGTCGGCGCTCGATTTTTATAATTAATGGTAGAAAATGTGCTAAAGCGGCGATTTACTTGTAATATATTGACAAATTAACGCGCCATTATTTGTGCATTATGCCCATTTCATACTTTATACTCAACAAATTTAAAGGCGGATATGTACAAAAAGGGGACTAAGTTTTGTCTATTGTGCTAATAGAAAAGAGTTGATATTAATGTTATAATAATATCACCAAATATTTATTGGAGGTCACTATAATGAAAAAGCTTATAGGTATTTTAGCTGTTTGCATAGCAATGTGCTTGTGCATGACAGCAGTTTCATTTGCAGCTACAGCCGACATCGTTCACCAGTCAGTTGAAGGAACAGCTGTAATTGATGGCACGAAGGACGACGCTTATGCCAACGCTCTGACTCTTCCCTTCATTCAGAAGGGCGAATCCAACGGCGGCGGCGAGGTCTTCGACGCTCCCCAGGGCACCGCATACATCATTAACGACGCAGAGTGGGTTTACGTTTACTTTGAAGTTTACGATTCTGCTCCCGATAACACCAGCGCTAACAACTACGAGCAGGACTCTATCGAGGCCTTTTGGATGGTTGACAACTCCAAGACCCAGATTCGTTACCACTACGACGGCGTTGTAGACGCTGACTCTGGTACTGCCCCTGTTGACGGTACCGACTACAAGGCTGTTACCACCGACAACGGCTACGCTGTAGAGCTCAGACTCCCCATCACCGACGTTAAGGCTAATCAGATCGAAATGTGCTTGCAGATCAATGCCTGCACCGACGGTAAGAGAGATTGCACCATCTACATAGAGGGCAACGCTGCTGCTGATAACGCTTATCAGAGATCCAACCGTCAGACCGAATACGACGTTTGGTGGACTCTTGCTCTCGCCGGCGATCACGCTGATTCCAGAGTAGACCCCGAAGAGAAGCCCATGGAGCTTACCGCTAAGAACTACGAAGAAGTTAAGAACGCTTCCTTGAACCTTTCTATTCACTCTGACGATAACTTTGAGTGGTCTCGTTGGGCAGACTGGATAGCTACCGACGTAAACGTTCCTCTTACCCAGACCGTTGACGTTGAGTGGACAGATTTTGCTAAGTACGACTTCACCACTGACACCGCTACCACCAAGGAATACACCGTAGCTCCTCAGTTCTCCATCGATATCAACGATGGCGGCTACCTCAAGCTTCCCGAAAACGCAGAAGCTGGCACGAAGGGCAACAAGGCTAAGTATGTTATCACATATTCTGATATCACCATCACCGCTGATGGCTTTGCAGACGTTGTTATCCCCAGTGCAACCATTTCTCAGACTTGGGAAATTTCCATGGCTTCTTGGGGCGCCCCCTCAGGTAATGGCACCACCATTGACCTCGCTGCTGCTTTGAAGAATGCCGGTCTCTCCGTTGAGGATACCTGCAAGTTCATGAACGCTATGACCAGCGTTAAGTTCTCCCTTTCCTTCGATTCACTCAACCTCGTTGACAAGACCGTTCTTGATGAGTACGCTGTAACCTTCGCCGCTGAGGACGAAGCTAAGATTGCTGAAATTCAGGAATACATCGACAGAGTAAAAGCTGCTAAGACCGTTTTGGCTGACACCACTGCTGACGCTGCTGCTAAGCAGGACGCTGCTGACGACGCTAAGAAGGCTGCTAACAGAGCCCTCGAGGAAGTTGAAGGCTACCCGAACGCTACCGCTATGGCTCAGGAGCTCGTAACTGCTGCTGAGGAACTGGTTGCTCATGCTGCAGAAGCTAAGGCTGCTGAGGATGCCGCTGCTGCTGAGGCTAACAAGCCCGCAGAAGATGCTGCTCCCGCTGAAGATGAGAACAAGCCCGCTGCTACTGACAGCGAGGGCGGTTCTAACACCGGTCTTATCGTTGGCATAATCATTGCCGTTGTAGTTGTTGCTATCATTGCAGTAGTTGCAGTTCTCGGCAAGAAGAAAAAGGCTTAATCAGATAGCTGATTAGCTCTGCTGACAAATAATAATTACAGCGCTCCATATCGGGGCGCTGTTTTTATGTATGTTTGCCGTAAAGATAGTTTCTTGGTGAGATATACTGTTGTACTGTTATAATCACCAATAATTTTTATGCGAATTGCACAATAATCTGGTTACAATACATCAATAACTGATTAGAATAAATCATTAATTAGTCAGCTAATTAATGTATAATAATAGATGGAAAATATCGAAAGGAGAGTTTTACATATGCTTAGAATAGTTAATACCGAAAACGGCACGGTTCGCGGAATCGAGGCTGCCGACCCCCGAATAACCGCATTTAAGGGTATACCGTTTGCCGCACCGCCTGTGGGCGCAAACCGCTGGCGCGCACCGCAGCCCGCCGAAAATTGGGAGGGCGTTTTAGACTGTGCAAGGTTCAAGAATATCTCCATGCAGGATACCCCAGGCTTGGGAACCGACATCTACTGCCGCGAATGGCATGTAGACCCCGAGATCCCGATGGGTGAGGACTGCCTTTACTTAAACGTCTGGACTCCGGCAAAGAGCGCGGATGAAAAGCTGCCTGTGCTTATATGGTACTTCGGCGGCGGACTTCAGTGGGGCTATCCCTCTGAAATGGAGTTCGACGGCGAGCGCATGGCAAGGCGCGGAATTATAGTCGTATCGGTAAACTACCGCTTGGGCGTGTTCGGATTTTTGGCTCATCCCCAGCTTACAAAGGAGCAGCCCGACGCTCCTACAAACTTCGGAAGCTTAGACCAGCAGGCGGGCTTGATGTGGGTAAGAAGAAACATCGCGGCGTTCGGCGGCGACCCTGACAATATCACGATTGCGGGTCAGTCGGCCGGCGGCGGAAGCGTTATGTCGCAGATAACCTGCCCTGCAAACAAGGGTCTTATAAAGCGCGCCATCGTTCAGAGCGGACTTATCCGTTCACCCTATATGCCGGATGGCTTTGGAAGACCGGGCGGAATGGAGCAAGTCGAGGCAAACGGAGCCAAGTTCTTCGAGGAATATCTGGGAGTTAAGACCCTTGAAGAGGCAAGAGCGCTCGACGCTTTCTTCATCCGCGACAAATACGGCGAATTTGCTCAAAAGAATCCGAGGTTCTTTACAAATCAGGACGGCAAATTCTCGGTCGGCGACCCCTTTACCCTTTGCAACGAGGGCAAGAGCTGCAACATCCAGATGATGGCAGGAAACACTGTCGACGAGTTCCGCAGCTTTATTCCAGCCAAGGACGAAGCCGAGCTTGCCGCAAGAGCCAAGGAGATATACGGCGATGAAGCCGATAAGTTCTTAAGTCTTCCTGGGGCGAAGGACAGCGACGGCAGGGGACACTATGCATCCGTCAGCGGAATCGAGGTAAGCTGCAAGGCGTTGTTCTCGAGACTGCGCGAGATCAATCCCGAAAACAACTGCTACTATTACTCCTTCAACCCCGACATCCCCGGCGACGACAACCCAGGAAGCTTCCATTCCTGCGAGCTTTGGTTTACCTTTGAAACCCTTGCAAAATGCTCGCGCGCGTACACCGGTCATCATTATGATCTGGCGCGCCGGATGTGCAACTACTGGTGCAACTTCATTAAAACCGGCGACCCCAACGGTCCCGACGCCGACGGCACTCCAATGCCCTGCTGGGAAGCCTACACCGACGATAATCACGCCGGCATGAGCTTTGTAAAAGAGGGATGCGTCCCCATGAACGGCGACAGCGAGCTTGTAAGCTTTCTGACTGCCGATGTCAAGAAAAAAGCCAACAAGTAAATCTCCCGAATAATAAAGTCCGCCCTCGGAGCTGAACTTCCGTGGGCGGACGTATTTTTAATCAATAAAATCCTTGACCTTGTTGGATCTGTTGGGATGTCTTAGCTTTCTTAAAGCCTTGGCTTCTATCTGTCTGATTCTTTCTCGAGTGACGTTAAACATCTGACCGACCTCTTCAAGAGTGCGGCTTCTGCCATCCTCAAGACCAAAGCGCAGGCGCAAAACTTTCTCCTCGCGCTCGGTAAGAGTACCCAGCACCTGATTAAGCTGTTCCTTTAACAGCACCTGCGAAGCCGCCTCGGTAGGCTCGGGGGCGTTTTCGTCGGGAAGGAAGTCGCCCAAGTGGCTGTCTTCCTCCTCGCCGATAGGCGTTTCAAGCGAAACAGGATCCTGCGCTATGCGCATGATCTCCCTGACGCGCTCAACAGGCATATCCAAAGCTTCCGCAATTTCGTCTGCCGAGGGGTCGCGTCCGTTCTGGTGAAGCAGCTGGCTTGATATTTTCTTTACCTTTGTTATCGTTTCAACCATGTGAACGGGGATTCTTATGGTTCTTGCCTGATCTGCAATAGCCCTTGTTATCGACTGGCGAATCCACCATGTGGCGTAGGTCGAAAACTTGAAGCCCTTGGTGTAGTCGAACTTTTCGACCGCCTTTATAAGTCCTAAGTTGCCCTCCTGAATCAGATCCAAAAAGCTCATGCCCCTGCCGCCGTAGCGCTTTGCAATGGAAACTACAAGCCTCAGATTTGCCTCTGCCAAACGCTTTTTGGCAGCGGAATCGCCCTTTTGCATACGCTGTGCAAGCTCAATTTCCTCATCAGGGGAGAGCAGGGGAACTCTGCCTATCTCTTTGAGATAGATTTTAACCGGATCGTCGATGGCAATGCTGTCGGAAAGCGAGGAGTCGTAATCGTCCTCAACGTCTCCCATGCCGTCGATAGCGGCTTCGGAAAGATCCTCCAAATCGTCAAACGAGTCGGTGTCCGGCACTATGTTGTCGATTATCTCGATGCCGTTTGCAGAGCACTGCTCGTAAAAGCGGTCTATCTGCTCAACATCGTAATCGGTGTCCTCCAAAGCGTCGGTAATCGCCTTTGTTGTAAGCTTGCCGGTCTGCTTGCCCACTTCGATAAGGCTGTCGATTGTGTTCTTTTTCTCGCTCATAGTTATCCTCCAAAAATTATGTAAAGTACTAATAAAGTCTGATTGATTAGCTTGTAATACCGATTATCTTTTTTCCCTCTTGAGATTTTGGGTGTATCTTAAAAAATCATCGTCCGACATTTCGGCAGCGGGCTGCTTGTCCGTTGAAGTTTTCAGCAGCAAATCCACATAATCGTCAAGAGTTGCCGCATCAACTGTGATTTCGCGTGATTTTACAAGAATACCTGATATTCTGCCCATTTCTTCGGGGGATAATTCACCACTGAATACACTTAATCCGCTTCCGGACTCGAAATCTGCGTTATTTTTAAGTATTTCGTACACTTTTTTGTGAAAAGAAGTTGCAAATCGTTCCGCCGGCAGCTTTGAAAATATCGCGTTTGCGCTGTCGGGATGGTCAAGAATATAGGCTATTATGCCCTCCTCAGCCTTGGCAAGCTTCGGGAATTTTGCGGCTTCGGGATTTATATCGTCCCGCTCGGTGCGCCCCGATTCTATCCGCTTCCATTCCTTATTTTTTGCCGCTCGGCTCTCCTTTTTGAGATACGCCGCAACCTCCGCCGCGACTATATCTTTGGTGATTGCAACGTCCTGCGCCACGCGGGAGATATACACTTCGCGCTCAAGGCGGCTTTCGATTTTTGCAAGCACCACGACCGCCCGCTTGAGATATTCCACCTTGCCGACGTCGTTTTCAATGTCCAGCCCCTCGCGGCACTTGGCAAGCTCGTATGGGATTGCGCCCTCGGAGCCGTCTAAAAGCACTTTGAAGTGCTCCGGACCAAGCTTGTTTATGTAATCGTCAACATCCTTGATTCCGTTTCCGGAAATTCTTACAACGCTTGATTTAAGACCGGCGGCGGAAAGGATGTTTATTGCGTTTGCGGTGGCTTTCTGACCTGCCGCGTCGGCGTCGTAGCAGATGTAAACCTCGTCGCAGTACTGAGACATCAGCCTTGCGTGTTCCGGCGTGATAGCCGTTCCGCAGGTGGCAACGGCTTCGGTGAATCCCGCCTGATGAAGGGATATAACATCTAAATTTCCCTCACAGAGTATAAGTCTTTTGGATTTTACCGAGGTGTTTTTTGCAAAATTCAAGGCAAACAGGGTTCGCGATTTTTCGTATACCGGCGTCCCGCGGGAGTTGAGGTATTTCATTCCTTTAAAATCCTTATCCAGGGTTCGCCCCGAAAACGCGACTACGTTTCCGCGAAGATCGAATATCGGGAAAATCACACGGTTTACAAAGAAATCAAAGCATCTGCCGTTCTTTTCGGTTATCAACGAGGCGGCTATCAGCTCCTGCTGGGTGTAGCCCAAGGAAAGCATATGGTTTGTAAGGCTTGTCCAGCGGTTCGGCGCAACCCCCAAGCCGAAGCTTTTAATGGTTTCGGGTCGCAGACGGCGGGTGTTTATAAGATAGTTTAGCCCCTCTCTGCCGTCGGGAGTTTTCAGGTTCTGATAGAAGAACTTTGCAGCCTCGCGGTTCATCTCCAAAATCCGCTTTTTGGTTTGCACGGCGCGGTCTTCAAAGCCGTTCTCCGGCATTGCAATGCCGGCTTTTTCCGCCAGATACTTAACCGCCTCCATGTAATCAAGGTTTTCTATCTTCATGGTGAAGGTTATAACGTCCCCTCCGGCACCGCAGCCGAAGCAATAAAAGCTGCCGTTGTCGGGATAAACGGTGCAGGAAGGAGTGCGCTCGGAATGAAACGGACACAGGCATTTATATCCATGCCCACTCCGCTTAAGGGTAACATACTGCCGCATTATATCTTCGATGCGGTTTGAATCCTTTATTCTGTCAATAAAATCAGCAGACAGCCGCATTTTTTCACCCCCTCAGGGAATCACTGTTCTGCGCGTTAATATATGCTCCATCCCTTTGGAACGTATAGGTTAATAAACAAATCGGTGCAGTATTTGTCGGTCATGCCGGCAACATAGTCGCAAACTGCAGTGGGCTTGTCGAATCTGTCCGCCAAGGCAAGGTAATCGGCAGGGAGCTTTTCGGGATTTTCAAGAAAATGCCGATAGAGCTTTTCTATCATTATTTTCGCCTTTGCTTCCTCCGACTTGCATTTCGGGTTTTTGTAGACGTTTAAAAACATGAACTCCTTAAGTTCTTCCTTTGCGGCTCCAACTTCGGGGTCGTAATGGATGTCCTCCGCGCCGTTTTTGACTAAAGACGTCACCAGCGTGGTAATCCTTTGCGATTTTGTTGCGCCGAGAACATTAACAGCATTTTTAGGAAGGTCTTCAGACTTGATGATACCTGCGCGTATGGCGTCCTCAATATCGTGATTAATGAAAGCGATAACGTCAGCACAGCGGACAATAAAGCCCTCTCTGGTTTCGGCAATCTCGTCGGTATGCTTAAGTATGCCGTCTCGAACCTCATGAGTAAGGTTTAAGCCCCTGCCATCCGTCTCTATGTAATCCACCACTCTCACGCTCTGCCGGTAGTGCTTAAAGCCGTTTGGGGATATCTCGTTAAGCACCGATTCGCCGGCGTGCCCAAAAGGGGTATGCCCCAAATCGTGGCCTAGCGCGATGGCTTCGGTAAGGTCTTCGTTCAGGCGCAGTGCGCGTGATATTGTGCGCGCTATCTGGCTGACTTCAAGGGTGTGGGTAAGGCGGGTTCTGTAATGGTCTCCGGTGGGATTTAAGAACACCTGAGTCTTCTGCTTCAGGCGGGAAAACGCATTGCAGTGGATAATTCTGTCCCTGTCGCGCTGAAACTCCGTTCTCAAAGGACACTTTTCCTCTTCACGCTGCCGCCCCTTGGTTGTGTCTGCAAAGCATGCAAAGGGCGAAAGCATTTTATGCTCCAATTCCTCGGTATACTTTCTTGGAAGACTGCTCACAGCATAACCCCCTTTAACTTTATGTTCTGATTAATTATACGAAATAAAAAACAAATCCCCTCTTTTTTTACTAAAAAAATCAGGAGATTTGTATATATGCACAATTTGCTAAGCAAAATCGAACAATATTTCGTCGGATTTTTCAATAGATACTCCGCCGTTTGTTAAATCCATCAGCTTGCGCTCAAGGGCAGGGAACAGCTCTTTTTTTATGGCAAAGCTAACTTTCACCTTGTCGGAATAGTCGGTCCCGGTGATTTTAACCTCAAAATCCGGCAGGGCATAGCTTATCCTGTCGTAAAACGAATAGTCGCAGACGGCTGTAACTTCGTAAGCGGGGTACATCTCCATTACCTTTGCGGCAGAAACCGCAATCGAAGCACCGTTTGAGTATGCGCGGGTAAGACCGCCCTTGCCCAAAAGTATTCCGCCAAAGTAGCGGGTTACAACTATGCATACATCGCTCAGACCGTTCTTTAGGATAACGTCTAAAATCGGCGGACCGGCAGTTCCCTGCGGCTCGGAATCGTCTGAATACCGGGTGATGTTGCCTTCGGTTAAAACATAGGCATAGCAGTTGTGGCGGGCTTTGCGGTTTTCGGCGCGCACTTTATCTATAAAAGCAATTGCCTCATCCTCGGTTTTTACAGGCATAATCCGCCCGATAAACTCGGATTTTTCAACGACAAAGCTGTCGCGTGCCTCTTCTCTAACGGTCTTGTACAAATAATCACCCCATAAAAAATCAGAGGAACCCGTGTTTTAGCGGATCCCTCTATGATTCTTACTTTTTGTTCATGCCGTAGCGCTTGTTGAAGCGATCAACACGTCCGCCGGTGTCAACTAACTTCTGCTTACCGGTGAAGAACGGATGGCACTTTGAGCAGATTTCAACCTTGATGTTCTGCTTTGTGGATCTGGTATGAATAACATTTCCGCAAGCGCAGGTGATTGTGGTTTCCTCATACTTAGGATGGATTCCTTCCTTTGCCATATCTATTAACCTCCTTTGAACTGATAATGTGTTTTATTGCGTTTATATCCGAATAGTAGCCCATCATCCTCAGTTCAGACAGTAGTACTATGGATTTATCACACTTAAGGCTTTACAGCCGCGTGAAAATATTATATCATACCATTGCTCAAATTGCAAGGGCTTTTTGAAATTTTTTGAGATTTTGCAGCCTCGGCAGAATATTTTTTTGCGTTTCTGTATTCCGAAAAATTAATTTGCAATCGCTCCGCCGATATTGAATTGGTTGAGATCAACTCCCTCCAGATCCCTTTTTGCAACAGCGGCGGTTACAAGATACCACACGGTATGCTCCTCCGGAATCTGTTCGGTGTAGCCGTTTATCGATATCCATATTTTCATGTTGTAAACAAACAGGTTCTGAATTGTCGGCGGAGAGTATCTCGAATCAAACGGCATTAAAGCCATCAGCAAAACATAGTCGTTAAAAAGCTCCTCGGTGTAGGGAAAGCCTATTTGCGGCAGGAACTCAGAATCAAGGTCGAAATCCGATTTATGGGTTTCATAGAATCCCAGAAGTTCATCATAGGAGTGGATGGATATTATTACCGGAGACACTTCGGTTAAAGCGTCCGCCTTGTGGGAGGAGGGCCAGAACTCGGGATAGATATAGCGGAAGCGCTCGGCGTCGAAAACCTCGGTGATTTCGTCGTCGGTAATCTCGGTTATGTTTACGCTGAAATTATTCGGGTCAACATAATCATAGCTTCCCTTGGGAGCGCAGAAAACAAGATGGTAAGCTATGCTTTCGCCCTGCGGGGCATTCTGCGGGATATGGCGCTCTATATCAAAAACGGTTTTACCGTTATCAACGGCGACGTTTTTACATTCAAAGCTGGCGTAGGTACTTGGTTCGTCTATAACAAGCATCATAACGTCGTTTTGGGCGAGATATTCGTCCGTAAACGAAGCGCAGGCTACCGTGAATCTTGCGCCGAAGAAGAAATCTCTTTCGTGGCTGTAAAAGTACTCCTCAACCTCGGAATAGGAGCTGAACTTTACAAGGTATGGCAGCTCCTCGGTGTATTTCGATGAATGATAGGTGGTAAGATATGCAATAAAGCTTTCCTCGCCGGTGGATACATCAAAGAATCCGGATGGCATGCTGCTTACAGGCTCATAGGTGGTCTGGATTTCGGTCTGATCGGGGATTTTTTCAGGTGCGCAGGATGCCAAGGCGATTATGAATATAATTACTGCCATAAAAAGCAGAACAATTCTTTTCATACACGCACACCTCCGGCTCATGATTTTATTTTAGTCTGACAAGCGGCTGACTGTCAGCAGAATTTATCGCAGCG
>ENA-UOOC01000585-UOOC01000585.1-human-gut-metagenome-genome-assembly--contig:-C48old-NODE-585-length-35768-cov-23.219192_pt1 | contig 35768 bp, 27 predicted proteins | sample MGYA00242469_ERZ724016 | MGnify/ENA metagenome assembly ERZ724016 | reverse complement strand
CAGCCGCCGGAGCGGTGCTTAAGCCGTCAGGCGGGAATTGTGCGGTGTTGCCCTATATTTCCCGCCCGCAGCCTATATCCCGCCTCAAATTCCTAACTCCTAATTCCTAACTTCTAACTACAAAAGTTGCCCCCGCCTGATTGCGGCTTCAGGCGGGGGCGATGGGGTATCGTTTTGGTGTGAGGAGGAATCATGTTCCACGGCAACGGTTGCGGCTCCGTTCCGTGTGATTATAGGATACCCAATACTTGAGAAAAATATATTATAACGGTGTGAACTTTCTGTTAATTTCCCCCACGCCGGGGGCACACCGTTAAAAAGTACGAAATATAGTAAAAATTATAAGGGCAATACCGCATAATTCTAAGTGCTGATACGGCGAGCGAGGTGCGGCAGATGCTAAGCCAAAAGCGCAGATAATACTGGATGTCTTATCGAGCATTTTGGCAACGCAGATGCCGTGCCGCAGCTGCCGGAGCGGTGCTTAAGCCGCAAGGCGGGAATTGTGCGGTGTTGCCTAAGATTATAGCTCACACTGCACCGTAAATGCCGTGCACGCTCACTTCGCCGGTAAACACATGGGTGCTGCCCTCAGCCCCCTGCACCACCAGGCGGCCCTCTTCGTCCACATCCAGGGCGGTGCCTTCGCCGCCGTCAAAGGTCACATGCCTCCCCAGGTTTACACAGCGTGCCTTATACGCATCCCGGATAGCGGAAAAGCCCTCCCGCTCAAAGCCGTACAGCGCGCGGTCAAAACCAAAGTTCGTCATACTCTCCGCCAGGGCGGCGGCGTCCGCCGCCGGATCCACGGCAATGCCCTGCAACGCCAGGCTGGTGCCGTGGGGCAACTCCATTGCGTCAAAATAGCTCTGCGGCTGGGCCAGATTGATGCCAATGCCACACACAATGGCATGGTGGTCCGGCATCCCCTCGCACAGAATGCCTACGATCTTTTTACCGTTCAGCAACAGGTCGTTGGGCCATTTGATCTGGCACTGGATGCCGTACCGCTGTTCCAGCGCATCCGCCACGGCCATGCTGGCAAACAGCGGCAGGCTTTCGGGCTGAGCCAGCTCAGTTTTCAGCACTACCGTGTAATACAGCGCCTGCCCGGACGCATTGATCCAGGTGTGCCCGCGCCGCCCGCGGCCCGCCGTCTGGCTGGTGGTATACACTGCCCCCACCGGGCCGAATTTATCCAGGTTTGCCTTTGCCCAGGTGTTGGTGCTGTCCACCTCTTCCAGATAATACAGCTCGTTCACGCTGTTGTGGGATACTACTGCATTGTTTACCATTGTTCCGGCACCTGCTTCCATTCAAAACTGCACTGTCCATCTGTGATGGTGATCACGCCATAGCTGTGGGTATCCCGCAGGCTGCCGGGGTTGAACAGTGCCGGGGAAAACGGCGTACCGTGGCGCAGCGTTTTATAGTGGGTGTGGCCAAACAGCACCACATCCGCCCCGCGGTCCGCTGCGTATTCGGCGATCCGCTCGTACCCGGATTTTACCCCGAACAGATGCCCGTGGGTGTAAAAGAACAGCACGCCGCCAAAGGGTGCCAGCCCCTCTGCCGGGTCATCGGAACCAATATCGCAGTTGCCGCGCACCCGGTAGATGGGGTAATCCGGCGCAGCGCCGTTTGCGGCAATGGCCTGGTCCAGGTCATACAAGCCGTCCCCCAAAAAGAACAGGGCATCGGCAGTTTCGTTTTTCAGCAGCCAGCGCAGCGGGGTCACACGCCCGTGTACATCGCTGACAACCAGCACTTTCATGGGTTGCTCGGCCATATCATTCGCTCTCTTCTTCGCGGTCGTCCTCATCTTTGGCCGCGATCAGTTCTTTGTAAATATCGCCCTTGCTGAACGGCGTTCCTTTGGCAGCCTGTTTTGCGGCTGCGGCGGGCGGGGTGCCCTGCGCCATCAGCAGGCGGGCAGTGGCAACGGCGTCCGGCAGGGTCACTTCCTCCGCCGCAGCCTGCGCCGCCGGGGTACCGGCCATAACCAGCACATACTCCCCGCGGGGATCGTTCTGTTCATAGTAGCGCACAGCTTCACCGATGGTCGTCTTGGTGATTTCCTCGTGCAGCTTGGTCAGCTCCCGGCACAAGGTAATGGAGCGCTCCGCGCCAAAGGCGGCGCACAAGTCGTCCAGTGTTCCGCGCAGCTTGTGGGGGGCCTCATAAAAAATCACGGTGCGGGTCTCCCCCTGCAAAAATTCCAGCCGCTCGCGGCGCTCCTTTTTGGGCACCGGCAAAAAGCCCTCAAACACAAACCGGGCGGTATCCTGCCCCGAAACCGCCAGCGCCGTCACGCAGGCACTGGCACCCGGCACCGGCGTTACCGTAATGCCGCGGGCAATGGCGTCTTTCACGATCTGCTCACCGGGGTCGCTGATGCAGGGCATACCGGCGTCAGAGCAGAGCGCGCAGCTCTCCCCCGCTTCAATGCGGTCCAAAATTGCCGCGCCATGGTGCAGCGCATGCTCATAATAGCTCATCATCGGCTTTTTTAAGCCAAGATGGTTCAGCAGCTTCAGGGTCACGCGGGTATCCTCGGCGGCAACAAAATCCGCCGCGCCAAATGTAGCCGCCACCCGCGGCGGCATATCGTCCAGGTTGCCAATGGGCGTGGCAACAATATACAAAATTCCGGGCATGGGGTTCTCCTTTTATCTTTTACCGCGCCAAACGTATCAAACGCGCCACGTGGTTTTGCTTCTGTGTTCATTATAGGCATTTTTGCCCCTGGGTGCAAGACGGCAGAAAAATTCAAATTTTTTCTTCAACCCATTGACTTTCCCGATTTAATGCGTTAAAGTCAGCGATGGTGCCATCGTCGGCAGTGCCATTATCAAGCTCTTTGCCCAATACGGCCCCGCCGCCGTGCCCCACATCGAAGCCTTTGTGCGCGATATGGCACAAGCGGTACATAATGCGTAGTTAGGAGTTAGGAAGTAGGAGTTAGGAGTTTTGGGGCTGCCGGTTATTAAAACTCCTACGTAACTTTCCATTATAATCTGTAGGGAACGGTCTTGACCGTTCCCTACAATGCTTTTATTCGGTTCACGGCATCCTTTATCCCGCCGCCCAACTCCTAACTCCTCCCTCCTAACTCCTAACTTCTATACAACTTGGCGACAACTCTGTGCTATACTTAAGATAAATAACGATTGGGGGCATTGGATGAACCGCATTTTGATTGTGGAGGACGAAATTACCATTTCCCGGCTGATTGCGGTCAGCCTGCGCCGCGCGGGGTATGACTGCACGGTTGCCAACGATGGCAGCACCGCGGCGGACCTGATTGCCGAGCACGACTTTGACCTGGCCCTGCTGGATATTATGCTGCCCGGCCTGGATGGGTACGAGCTGCTGGGCTACCTGCGCCCGCTGGGGGTGCCGGTCATCTTTATCACGGCCAAGGGCGCCACTAAGGACCGGGTCAGAGGCCTGCAGCTCGGCGCCGATGATTATATCGTAAAGCCGTTTGAAATCGAAGAACTTCTAGCCCGTGTGGAAGCCGTACTGCGCCGCACCGGCCGCGGCGGCCAGACCCTGACCGCCTTTGATGTAACGATGGATATTGTGGCCCGCACCGTGACCCGGCAGGGCAAGGCGGTGGAGCTGACCCCGCGGGAGTTCGACCTGCTGGAGCAGCTCATGCGCAACCGCGGGGCGGCGCTGTACCGCGATGTATTGTACGGGCGGGTGTGGGGCGGCGATCTGCTGGACAGCCGCACCCTGGACCTGCACATCCAGCGCCTGCGCAAAAAACTTGGCTGGGCGGATAAGATCGAAACCGTCTACCGTGTCGGTTACCGCCTTAAATCCGACCAGAAATAACCTCAAATTGCTGATTTCTCATTTCCAATTCCTAATTTCAAACTTACTTACGGGTTTTTCTATGAAATTTTCTCAAAAACTTGTCTGCATCATGCTGCTGGTCATCGCCGCGTTTTTTGCCGTGGGCGGTGCGGTGCTGGTCAACGGCAGCTTTATGGACCGCCTGAGCGCAGCCGCCGAGCAGGAACAAAGCATGCACGCCATGCTGTGCGGCGTGGTGGAGGATTACTACCTGGACCAGACCGGCCGCGGCGAAGATACCTGCGGGGATGATTTTATCACCGCCGCCACCTGGCGCGCAGGGGATCTGGCCCGTGGGGTTTATTCCCAGGGGCTGTTCCGCGCATCCGCTGACCCCGCCCAGGACGAAGCCTATGCCATATACGGCCTGCAGGACGGCCAAAGCATTTTGCAGTACGGCCCCAATGTGACCCGCACCTACCGCAGCGATCTGCTAGGCGGCCTTGTGATGGTAACCACCTTTGATGTAACGGAGATTTTTGCCGCGCGCAACCGCAGCCTGCAGCGCTTTTTCCTGCTGGAAGCTGCCGTGGTGGCCGGGGCTGCCGTGGTGGTCTGGCTTGTCAGCCGCCGCCTGACCCACCCACTGACCGTGCTGACCGCCGCCAGCGCCCGCATTGCCGCGGGTGATTATGCCTTGCGCACCAGGATGCACACCGGGGATGAGCTTGAAATCCTGAGCCAGGGCTTTGACCAGATGGCCGGTGCCGTGCAGGACAAAGTGGAAGCTCTGGAGCTTTCGGTCCAGCAGCGGGATGATTTTGTGGGTGCGTTTACCCATGAGCTCAAAACCCCCATGACCGGCATCATCGGCTATGCCGACCTTTTGCGCAGCATGCAGCCAGACCCCGAAGAACAGCGTGAAGCCGCCGGGGCCATCTTCCATGAAGCCCAGCGGCTGGAAGCCTTAAGCGGAAAGCTGCTGCAGCTGATGGGCCTGGGTGAGCACGCCCCCCAACTGGTACCCGTGCAGCTGGATTCTGTTTTTGCCGAAGCGCGCCGTGCCGTTGCCCCCGCTCTGAACGGCTGCATTCTGACCATGCAGTCCAACGGCCTGACCGTGCAGGGAGATGCCGACCTGCTGTGTGATCTCGTCATCAACCTTGTCACCAACGCCGCCAAGGCCAGCACCCCCGGCAGCGCCATTGCGGTCTGCGCCGAACAGGCAGATGGTTCCATCCGGCTGACGGTTCAGGACCACGGCCAGGGCATCCCGGCGGACAAGCTGGCCCGCGTGGTGGAGCCGTTTTATATGGTAGATAAATCCCGTTCCCGCCGCCAGGGCGGCAGCGGCCTGGGCCTGGCCCTGTGCAGCCGCATTGCCCAGGCCCACGGCGGAACGCTTGCCATGGAAAGCGAACTTGGCAAAGGCACCACCGTAACCGTCACCCTGCCCGCACCGAACCAAACCGCCGCCGAACTCGCACAGGAGGAACCCGTATGAAAACCACAAAACGCGGCAAGCTGCTGATGCTGGCCTGCGCCGCCCTGGTGGCTGTGCTGGCCTGCCTGCCGCTGCTCTGGTTCCGCGCACAGGATGCCCGTATGTTCGGCACCGTCAATCAAAGCTCTGGCCTGTATGAATCCCGCGAGGTCAGCGGGGATGATTTTTATCTATTACAGCAGGTCAAAAACCGCACCCAGATGAACCGCACGGACTGGATGGTTTCCGCCGGGCTGGACGGCACAGCAGCCCTGTATACCCCCGCCGGGAACAGCCGCTACAACATGACCTCCAGCGATACCGCCGCTGATTTTGCCGCCAGCCTGCTGACCCAGCTCCATGATGCCGAGGTATTGCCGGACACCTGGTACCATGTGGCAGCCGATAACCTGAGCAGCTACAGTAGCGGCGAGCTGTATACTTCCAGTGATTCCCTTGGCATTACGCGGCTGCTGCGCTACCCCCATGCCGCCTATGATGAAAGCGACCCCGAATACAACGAATCCCCCACATTCGCCCTGGATTATGATAATAAAACCGGCCGCCTGCTGAACCTGTGGGTTCAGGCCCCGCTGGACAATCCCACCCTGCTGTCCGGCAGCCCGGTATCGCTGAATATCTCCGACCTGCTGAACGCCTGGGTGCAGTGGGAGGGCCTTACCGACCTGGGCGACTGGACCGTGCCTTACGGCAGCGATTATGCCGAAACCGGCCTGTACAGCGCCAGAGGCAATGCCCTGCTGACCTGTGTGTACGGCTCCTTTACCCTTGACGATGTTCCCCGCGCCTATTACAGCATGCAGCTGACCTGGCAGCCCTATGCCCCCACCCCGCAGCCGGGCAGCACCGATCTGCTGCCCGCCGAGCCGCTGCCAGAAACCAGCGATTATTATTACACTGACGTCATCGCTTACCAGTGGGACGATAACCGCGCTGCCGCTGTGTTTGATTATGATGCCAACCTGATCCTTCGCACTAACCTGAGCACCGGCGTGCAGACCGTGTTCTGTGATGTGCCCGGCTGCACCCATACCACCAGCAGCTGCCCTGCCCGCATCACGGACCAGATGTATTCTCTGGTTCCCGCCGGGGATTGCGTTTACCTTGTTTACGGCACCTATTCGCCCACAACGGCAAAGGGCGCTTCCGGCGCGGATATCAACGCCATGTCGGACGATGAGATCATGCGCTGGGCGCGCGCGGCAGATGCCGGGGTTCCGCTGGCCCTTTATACCCAGGAGCTGGAGCCTTACACCCAGGAGGATGTTACCGCCGCCCGCCGCCGGATGCAGAACGCCTTTGGCCAGGGCCGCATTGAAATGCTGGACGGCACCACCCGCACCGAGCTTGTCCGGCTGGATCATGACGCCGTATATATCGGCGGCTGCGATTCCACCTATTTATACGGCATCATGCGGAGCCAGCAGGGCGAAGAGCCCACCCGCTGGTTCCGCATGGAGCGCACCACCGGCCAGTACGAAACCATGCCCATCCCGGATACCGACCACCTCTGCGGTGTCTGGAACAACCAGCTTGTGCTGTTCCGGGAGCGCTGCGCCGAACCGTTCACTTCCGATAAAATGTCCGATTACAGCCTGGCCGGCAGTTATTCTTCCCGGTTCCAGAACACCAGTTATGACGTTGTGCTGTACGACCCCGTCACCGCCCAAAGCCGGCGGTTATACAGCCTGAACGAAAATTCCGGTTCTTTCACCCATGCCGCGCTGTATGGGGATTCTCTCTATCTGAATACCAGCATTTGGGAGAATCCGGATGATACCCCGTTCAACGCCATCCGGCTCAACCTGCGCAACGGGGAGCAGACCGCGCTGGAATCCCTTTTGGGGATCGACCGTTCCGATTATCCTTACGGTTATCTGTTGGGTTCTTCCACGGTTGCCAACCTCTACTCCCAAAAATGGGGCACCATGATGCTGTTTCGTTCCAACAGCGGTCAGGGCGGCGAAAGCCTGCTGCTGAACTTTGCCGCCGGCAGCGTGTTCCACACCAGCTGGCAGGCAGGTGAAAGCACCTATATTGCCGCCGAATCCCCTATGGGCCAGTTGTTGCTGCTTTCCTGGGTGTATGATGACCTTTCGGACAACTGGTTCCAGACCTATCAGCAGTACCTTGCCCCCGCCAGTGATCCCACCATCATGACCCCCGTTGCCATGTGGGAACCGGGGCAGTAAACCTCCGCCCCGTAGGCGGTCGTAACCAATTTTTTACCAGTGTAAATTGATGGTTTGTTCACGGTTTGTTTACGTCGCGGTGGTTGTTATTGCCGGGGCAGTGTGGTATACTCACCCCCAAGATGTATCTGAAAGCAAAGAAGCCGACGAATTTTTCGCCTTTTCAGCTACACCCTAAGAAAGGGGGAATCTGCATGAAACATCTGCGTTCCTTTTTTGCGGTGCTACTGGCCGCAGCCGTCTGCGCGGCGGTGGTGCTGTTTTCCGGCTGTGGGGCATCCGTTCAGGTGCAGCAGCTTACCATCCCCGGCGAGCGCGGCAGCATCCATGCCACGCTGACCACCCCTGCCAATGCCGAAAACATACCTGCCGTGGTGATCTGCCACGGCTTTACCGGCAACCGCCAGCTGGACGGCCACGCCAAGCCGCTGGCCAAAACGCTGGCCCAGCACGGCATTACCAGCATCGCCATTGACTTCGCGGGCAGCGGCGAAAGCGAGGAACCGTTCACCGCTTACACCCCCGCCAACATGCGGGATGATATCACTTCTGCCATCACCTACCTGACCGACACTGTGGGTGCCGACCCGGAGCGCATCGGCCTGCTGGGCCACAGCATGGGCGGCCGCGCCGTCAGCGTCTACCTGAAAGATTCCATCAAAGCCGCCGCCCTGTGGGCACCGGCGGATAACACAGGGCTGGACGGGCTGGAATTTCTGGACCACAGCGCCGAGGGCCGCCAGGCTATTTATGACGGTGCCATACAGAACGGCGTGCTGGACCTGCCCAAGTGGGGCGTAACGATCAGCGCCGATTTTGTGCAGCAGGTTGCCGACCAGGACCCCACCGCCAGCCTGCGCACCTACAACGGCCCTCTGCTGCTGGCTTATACCGCCGGGGATGCCGAATTGCTGAGCCAGACCACCATTGACCTGACCCGCCAGGCTGCCGCCGAACACAGCGGCCCTCTGGTGGACCTGACCGGCCAGTATGAGGACGCCACTCACAATTTCACCGCCGCATCCGGCAAAAAAACCGACGATTTTTCCGTCCGCCGCCGCATCGAATCCGCCACCGCAGAATTTTTTGAAGAATATCTATAACCCACCCCTATTTGCCGCCGCCCCACCGGGCCGCGGCATTTTTTATGATAATTTTAAGGCAATACCGGGACGTCGAGGACGCCGTCCCCTACATATAGTTTCATGATTCATCACAAATTTATTTTGCTCCATTCCCCACGCACCGGCGGGGTCAGGTGACCCCGTCCTACCGAACCTTTGCAGCCCCCCTTTCCGGCGGCCAGAGGGCTGGCCGCCCTACCCACCACATTTCCCCGCCCCAATTCCTAATTAACTCCTACCTCCTCCCTCCTAACTACTTCCTTCGCCCCACCGCAATTTTACAACTCCGCCCCCTTTCCGCCGGGGGTAAAATGTGATATAGTATAAAGGTATAGGATTTTGTCAAAAAGGGAGGGCTGAAATGGCACCCATTATCCATACCGTCAACCTGCGCAAGGTGTATGCCGTGGGCAAAGAACGGGTCATTGCCCTGAACGATGTTTCTATCTCCATTGAAAAAGGGGAATTCTGCTGCATCGTGGGCCAGTCCGGCAGTGGCAAAAGTACCCTGCTGAATCAGCTGGCCGGGCTGGAAAAACCGACCCGCGGCAAGGTATTCATCGGTTCGCACGAGATCAGCGCTATGACCGAAGATGAGCTGGCCAAGTTCCGCCAGGCACACCTGGGCTTTATTTTTCAGAGCTACAACCTGCTACCCACCATGACGGCGGCCGAAAACGTTGCTCTGCCGCTGATGTTCAAGGGCATTTCCCGCTCCCAGCGCCTTGCCATGGCCCGCAAAGAGTTAAAAAACATGGGCCTTGGCGGCCGTGCCGAACACATGCCCACCGAGATGAGCGGCGGCCAGCAGCAGCGCGTGGGCATCGCCCGCGCCTTTGTCAGCAAGCCGCGCGTGATCTTTGCGGACGAACCCACCGGCAACCTGGACTCTATCACATCCAAACAGGTGCTCTACCGCATGCTGCAAATATCCAAGCAGATGGGCACCACCTTTGTCATGGTCACCCATGAACCGGAGCTGGCCTCCTGTGCAGACCGCATTATTACCATTCTGGACGGCAAGGTGCAGTCCGATGTGGTGCAGGATCCCGCCACAAGGGAGCGCAACCGCGAAGCCCTGTTCGCCAGCCTGGAGGGCAACATGCGGATCGGCGGCGACTCTGCCAGCGGCGAAGTTCACCAGAAAACCGCAGCCGAGCTTGCCTCTTACGCAGCCCCTGCTGCCGCAGCCCAGCCGCCCGAACAACCCAAACCGTAAATTTTGCCCACTCATTCAGGAATATCAAAGCCATAGGCAATACCGCATAATTCTAAGTGCCGATACGGCGAGCGAGGTGCGGCAGCTGCTAGGCCAAAAGCGCAGATAATACTGGATGTCTTATCGAGCATTTTGGCAACGCAGATGCCGTGCCGCAGCCGTCGGAGCGGTGCTTAAGCCGTAAGGCGGGAATTGTGCGGTGTTGCCCATAGAAAAAGATGGAATCAATTTAAGGAGGACCCCGGAGTGAAAAAAGCTTCCCGTTTTGCCGCCCTGCTGGCGGCCGTCATGCTCTTCGGCAGCGTGGCTGCCATGCCCGCCCTTGCCGAAGACGCAACCTCTACCCCTGTACCGACAGCAACCGCCGAGCCTACCGTGACCCCCGCCCCGACGGACAACGGCCAGAGTGCCCCCAACAACAGCGGCTCGGCCTACATCATTGCTCAGACCGTGACCGATGCCGCAGGCGGTGAGATCACCACCATTGACCGGGACAGCCGGTTTAACCTGATTCTGCGCGTGGCGGATTACGGTGCTTACAACAACTTCATTCCCGCGGACCAGATCTCTGCCCGCATCAACTCCTCCGCGTTCACCTTTACCGGCAACGCCGAAGTTGGCCAGCTGTACGAGGAAACCGACGCCAACGGTGCCGGTTACTACAGCTATGTACTGCTGTTCCGCGATGTGATCTACAACGGCGGCGGCAACAGCGTGCCCATCAACCTGAGTTACCTGAATTCCACCATGGCGATGCAGCAGCTCAGCGTTACCCTGGGCCAGTGCGTGGACGAAGACCCCGATACCCCCAACCTGATGATCCGCGCTTCCAGCTACGGCAATGAAGCGGTTGTGGCCGGGACGCCCTTTACCCTGACCCTGACCCTGTACGCCACCGGCGGCCAGGAGGATCTGAACGATGTGGTCATCTCGCTGACCCTGCCAGACGGCATCACCATGACCAGCGGCAGCCTGAGCAGCTACCTGGGCACCATGGCCCCCAAGTCCACCCGTGATGTCAGCTTCAGCCTGACCCCCAGCGCCGGGTTTACCGGCGGCGTGGCCAACATTACCGTGAACAGTGTGGGTACCGGCGCGGACACCAACAAGGCCGTTACCGGTATGTCCACCACCATCTCGGTTCCGGTATCTCAGCCGGACCGCTTTGAGCTGGGCCAGCTGGAGCTCAGCGACAGCATTACGCTGGGCGATTCCGCTTCCGTCACACTGAACTTTGTCAACAAGGGCCGCGACGCCCTTTCCAACCTGGAAGCCACCCTTTCCGGCGATAACCTGGGCGCCGACACCACTGTGCAGTACATCGGCAACCTGAACGCCGGTTCCTCCAACAGCGTGGATTTTGACATGACCCCCACCCAGGAAGGCACCTGCAACGGTACCATCACCCTGACCTATGAGGACGCCAACGGCACCCTGAAAACCGTCAGCAAAGATTTTTCCTTCTCTGTTCAGCCGGCCATGGACTACGGCGATTCTGGCGATATGGGCGATAACATGGATGACATGCAGCCCCAGCAGACCGGCCTGCCTCTGTGGGCCTATCTGGCAATCGGCGCTGCTGTGATCGTGGTGGTAGTTGTGATCGTTGTGGTGGTACGCAAAAAGAAGAAGGCCGCCGCACTTGCCAAGCTGGAGGAAGGCAACGATGAAGATATCTGACCAGATCGGGCTGGCTGTCACCAACCTGTCCCGCCGCAAGGGCCGCACGGCACTGACCGTTGTGGGCGTCGTTGTGGGCATCTGTGCGGTTATCGTTATGATCTCCATGGGCATTGCGGAAAGCCATAACAACGACGAAATGCTCAAAAATATGGGTGGCCTGACCAAGATTGAGGTATACAACTACGGCAGCCAGAACATCAATGGGCAGGAGGTCAAGCTGGATAACGAAGCCGTCCAGCGGTTCCGCAAGATCGACCACGTTACGGCTGTCACCCCCTATTACCAGCCGGGCCTGAACCTGTATGTAGAAGCAGGCAAAAACAACCGCTACCGCGCCAGTTCTGTATGGAGCGTTCTCGGCCTGGACCCGGACACCATGCCCCTGCTGAACAACAAGCTGGAAAGCGGCGACTGGCCCAAAAGCGGCGTGAATTACGGCAAGGATGTGATCCCCGTTGTGGTGGGCAAGGAGTTTTTGTATCAGTTTGAGGATACCCGCCGCAGCCAAAACAGCTCCAAACGCCAGCGCTGGAGCGGCGAAACCGATGCCAACGGCAACCAGCTGCCGCCCTTTGTGGATGCTACCAAGGATACCTTTACCCTGACCCTGACCAATGGTGACACCGAGAGCCCCAAGACCCAGAGCTACAAGCTCAAAATCGTTGGCGTTGTCTCGGAAGAATCCGAGGATTACATGCTGCAATACGGCATTACTTTCCGCCTGAACGACCTTCTGATGCTGAGCGAAGCCTACAGCAAGCTGGCCAAAACGGATTTTAACCCCAAAAAAGTGACCTATAACGAAGTGTACATTAAGGTCGATGACATCAAGAATGTGGATAAGATCTGCGATACCTTAAAAGAGGAAGGCTACCAGATCAGCTCCATGGTGGATTACCGCAAGCAGATGCAGCAGCAGACCGCACAGCGCCAGCTGCGCCTGGCGGGTCTGGCGGCCATCAGCCTGTTTGTTGCCGCGCTGAACATCGCCAACACCATGACGATGGCCATTTACGAGCGCACCCGTGAGATCGGCGTGATGAAAGTTCTGGGCTGCGAGATTGGCAACATCCGGCGGATGTTCCTGATTGAAAGTGGTATGATCGGCTTTATCGGCGGCGTAGCCGGTACGATTTTAAGCTACATCATCAGCTTTGGCATGAACAACATGACGATGATCGTATACGGCCTGAACACCCTGCTGATGAAGCTGGGCATCAACGCCACCATCGACCTCAGCTCCCTGATGGGCAGCAGCGATTCGATGTATTACGGCGGTGGAATGTACATGTCTGATTCCGGCAGCGGAACCGTCATGTCCATCATTCCTTTCTGGCTGGTGCTGGCTGCCATCGGCTTTGCCGTGGTGGTGGGCCTGCTTTCCGGCATCGTTCCCGCCAGCCGCGCCGTTCGCATCAGCGCCCTGGAGGCCATCCGGCACGATTAAATCAAATGCGCCTTCCCGCAAGGGAGGGCGCGTTTTTGTTTGAATGAAAAAAGAATAGATAATAATAAATAATAATAAATAATTTCGGTGGACCGCAGAGTTCTGCATTCTATGTATTAACCTTTTCGTTTATAGAGACCATAGGGGGGCGCACATTGTGCGCCCCCCATCTTTATTACAGAGTGTACCATAAATCATATCTGTAGGGCGGGATGCCCTCATCCCGCCGCAGAGAGACATCATAAAATTGTACCACCTGCCCACGTTACGGCCCACCCCACGGGACGATGCAAGCATCGTCCCCTACAAATCTCTTTTTCTGTTCGCGGCAAAATTTTACCTTTCTTCCCCTTCAATACATTTTCTTCCTCGTCATCATACAAAAAACGCGCACAGCGCCCGATATTTATCGGCGCCGTGCGCGTTTTGCTAACTCCTAACTTTCTCCGGTATCTGCGCCCCAATAATTGCCGCAAACATCAAAGCGCACCCTGCCAGTTCTACGCCGGAAAGGGTCTGGCCCAAAATCAGCCAGCCGGCCAGGGCGCTGAACACGCTTTCCATGCACATGGCCATGCTGGCAATGGTGGGGTCAAGTTCTTTCTGGCCCACAATTTGCAGCGTGTAGGCCACACCGCTGGACAAAATGCCGCAGTAAGCAATAGATACCGCCGCCCCCTGGATCTGGGCAAAGGTCGGCGTTTCAAACACAAACATAAAAATAGTGGAAAGAACCGCCGTTGCAAAAAATTCCGCAAAGCTCAGCTGCACACCGTCCAGCCTGGGGCTGTAATGATCCACCAGCATAATCTGGAACGCAAACAGCAGCGAGCAGAGCAGCAGCATCCATTCGCCGCCGGTCAGGGTCAGGGTATCGTGCCCCGCCAGGCACAGCAGGTAAAGCCCCGCCAGGCTGATGCAGGCGCAGATTCCCAGTTTGACCCCCGGCCGCCGCCCAAAGAACACCCCCAGCAACGGTACCAGCACCACATACAGCGCCGTCAAAAAGCCCGCCTTGGCCGTGCTGGTGGTGCCAATGCCGATCTGCTGTGCCGCCGAAGCCGCAAACAGCGCAATGCCGCAGAACGCACCGCCCCGTAGCAGCATCCGGCCGTTGATCCAGAACGGAACACCGGGATCCGCTTTGCGGGCCTTGCCGCGGCGCAGCAAAACCAGCACGATCAAAAATGCGCAGGCCAGCCAGCTGCGGGCCGCCAAAAAGGTATACGGCCCCACATAGCCGCTGCCCACACTTTGCGCCACAAAGGCTGTGCCCCAGATCAGCGCCCCCAGCAGAAGCAGCATGGTGTTGCGCAGCTGTTTTTTATCAAAGTTCATCTTTTGATTCCTTTTTTTGTTTCAGTCATATCCGCAAAATGCCCCGGCGTCGGTCTGCGTTGACCGCTGCGCCGGGGCACGCTTCATTTTTGGTTATTCTGCATCCGGGGCAACCAGGTCATCGCTGCCAATGCCCTCAATTTTCACGCCGCCGGTAATGTAGAACATACCAGAGTCATAGCTGACATTGGCCTTGTACAGCCTGCCGGGGGTCAAGCCGGAGATGGTATAGGTGCTGCACTCCCCGCCGGTCGGGAAATACACCGTGGTGCCCGCCACATAGGAAGTGGTTGCCTTATCCTCCGAAAGTTCCCACAGCGCCACCTTGAACTCCAGAATACCGGTGGATTCGGTGGTGCCATAGCCCGTTACCTGCACGGTATCGGAACCCGCCACAAAATACTCGGTGTTTCGGTTCTGGATGCTGTTAAACGCAACATACAGCGTCCCATCCTGCACCTGTTGGTTCCAGTGGACCGAGGTATCCTGCAGCCCATCCGGGAAGTTCACCTCACCGCCGGGCTGCGCCACAATTTCGTCCGCCTCATCGTCATCGGAACCTTCTTCACGCAGGCCCAGCATGTCTGCCGTTTTCAAAATCAGATTGCTTGCTGCTTCCTTGGGGCTGCAGGCGGTCAGGCTGAGCGCCAGAACCGCTGCCAGCACAAGTGCAGCTGCACGTTTTGCCAGTTTCATCATTCATTGCCCTCCATGGCAGGTAAAGCTGTTTGTAACCCTTTTATTATATCCCAATTCGCCGGGCAGAACAAGTGCTTCTTGGTGAAAACCTGGTAAAACCTAAGGCAATACCGCATAATTCTAAGTGCCGATACGGCGAGCGAGGTGCGGCAGATGCTAAGCCAAAAGCGCAGATAATACTGGATGTCTTATCGAGCATTTTGGCAACGCAGATGCCGTGCCGCAGCCGCCGAAGCGGTGCTTAAGCCGCTAGGCGGGAATTGTGCGGTGTTGCCCTAACCCCTATGGTGTGTTATCCGCGGGTGCCCTCAACGCTGGAATCGGTGCTCCAGCCCTGCAGGTCAGTGGGGTTGATGGAGCCGTTCCAACGGCCATCGTTCTGGGCGTCGTTCCATTCGTTCCAGGCTGCCTCGCTGCGGATAGCTGTACCGCTGCGGAATGCTGCATCCCACGGGTTGGCGGAATCCGGGTCGGTGGGGTCCCAGCCGCGCTTGCTCTCGTCCGTCGGGTCGGTGTAAATGGTGCCGGGCTTTCCCATGGGGCCGGGATCATCGGCGTTATCATAGATCACCACGCGGGTGCCGATGGGGCAGTTATCATAGATCCACTTTACATCACAGACCAGCAGCCGGATACAGCCCAGGCTGGCCTGGGTGCCCAGCTGGTTGAACTGGTCGTACTCGATATCGTCCTTGTGCTGGCTGTAATACGGCACAGTGTGGAACAGATAGGAATCCCAGATGCGGGTAGCGTACTGGCCATAGCTCGGCCCGGCCAGCAGCCGCCAGTCATAATTGACCGGCGTTGCAAAGAATCCCAGCGGGGTATCCGCGCCGCCGGAGCACACCATGGCCATATACGGCTTGGTGTAGTTACCCTCATCGTCCAGCGCCAGTACCGTCACGGTAGAAGCCGCGCGGTTGACCGCGATCATATAGGGGCAGCCATCTTTGGCACTGTATTTCAGCCCCTCGCTCTGGTAAAATTCATCGGCAGCCAGCTGTTCCATCAAGGCTTTGCCGCGCTCATCCCAAAGCGCTGGGTCCACCACCTGCGGGGCATCCTTGGTGCAGTTTGCGGACGCCGTTGCGGTGGCATCGGCAATGCGCTGTTCTTCCTCGGTCATGGTGGGCTGTTCCTGCTGGCTGTCGCCATCCGTGGTACTGTCTGCACCGTCGGGCGCGGCGGAGCTGGAATCCCCCTGGCTCTGGTTGGGCTTGTTGGTAATGGTGCCATCGGTTTTTACCAGCAAAAAGCAGCCTGCGCACACCAAAATAAACACGGCAATGCAGAAAATCAAGGTGATCAGGGCATGCACGCGGCGGTTCTGTTTGCGTGAAACAGCGCGGCGGCGCTGCATATTGCTGCTCCTGGCAGCGGGTGCAGGGCGGCGCTTGGGTCCCTGCGCCGGACGTTTTTGTTGCGGCATTGTGCATACCTCCCGTTTATGGTGTCAAAATCGTATGTTTCGGGCTTTGCTTCCCACTGCGGGCGGGCGCGGCCCGAACGGAATTCATTTCCCGTATTCTTCCGCCACAAATTTTTCCAGTGCGGCAAAGCTGCGGCGGACCTTCTCGGTATCAATGCAGTACGCCATGCGGAAGTAGCCGGGGCAGCCAAAGCTGTCGCCGGGAACCAACGCCAGGTCATACTTCATGGCCTTTTTGCAGAACGCATTGGCGTCCTCCTCCAGCGCTTTGGGGAAGATATAGAAGGTGCCGGAGGGTTTGACCACGGTAAAACCCAGCTTTTTCAGCTCGGCGTAAATCAGCTCCATGTTGGTTTCGTACACGCCCAAGTCGCTGGTTTCGTCCAGGCATTCGGCCACGGCCAGCTGGATCAGTGATGCCGGGCAGTTGTGGCCGGTTCCGCGGCTGATCTGGCCGCACATGGGCACAATATACTCGGCATCCTCGCAGCGCGGGTTCGCAGCCACATAGCCGATGCGCTCGCCCGGCAGGCTCAGGCTCTTGCTGAACGAATAGCAGGTCAACGTATCGTCATAGAACTTGGCGGCGTACTGGATGGGCTGCCCGCCGAACATGATTTCGCGGTACGGCTCATCCGAGATCAAAAAGATTCGGTGCCCATACTTGGCGCTGGCGGCGCGCAGGCGGTCGGCCAGGCCGGTCAGCGTCTCGGCGCTGTAGGCTGCGCCGGATGGATTGTTGGGGGTGTTGATCAGCACGGCGGCGGTGTTCTCATCCAGCATCGCGTCAAATGCGTCAAAGTCAATCTGGAAATCCTTCGTGCGGGGCGGAACGACCTTCAGATTCAGGCCCGCGCCCTCCACATACGGCTTGTATTCCGGGAAGAACGGCGCAAAGGTGATAATATCCTGCCCCGGCACCGCCACGCAGCGCATGGCGTGGGCCAGCGCACCGGCAGCACCCGTTGCCATAAAGATATGCTCCACACCGTAGTCCATGCCAAAGCGGCGGTTCAGGCTTTCGGCCACCGCCTTGCGCACGGCGGGGATGGTCAGCGTGGGGCTGTAGCCATGCAGCGTCACCGGCTCCTTGGTCTGCAGCAGATCGATGCAGGTTTTGGTAAAGTGCTCCGGGCAGGGCACCGAAGGGTTGCCCAGCGAATAATCAAACACATTTTCATAGCCGATCTCAGTCCCGCGAGCCGTGCTCCACTCGGAGATTTGGCGAATAACGGACTTGCCGCTAAGCATATCTTTATAGCGCTGCGCAATCATTTTACAGTTCCTCCCGCCGCAATTTTGCAGTTATTTCATGATAACGTCATACAGTTCATCGCTGTTTTCTGCCAGGTATTCCGCCCCGGCCGCATTCAGTTCCTCCCGCGTGCGGAATCCCCACACCGCCCCGCAGCAGGGCAGGTTCGCATTGTGGGCGGTTTCCACATCCACGTTGCTGTCCCCCACATACAGGGTGCTGGCCGGGTCGGCATGCAGGGCCTGCAGCAGGGCGTTCGTGCCCTCGGCGGCGGGCTTGGGGGCCACGCCGGTCATCTGGCCGCGCACGATCGTAAAATACTGCGTGCCGAAATAATCCTTGACGACCTCTTTTGCCAGCGCATCCGCCTTGTTGGAAAACACCGCCAGCTGCACGCCGTTCGCTTTCAGCTTTGCCAGCATTTCGGGGATGCCGGGGTACGGTGCAGTGGTGTCCCGCAGGTGCTGGCCATAATCCCGCTTAAAATCCGCCAGGGCCGCTTCCAGCACCGCCGGGGTGCGCTGGTCTGCCGGGGCCAGGCGCTCCACCAGTTTCGGGATACCGTTGCCCACGAAATAGCGGTACGCCTGGCGCTCATGGGTGGGCCAGCCATATTTCCGGCACAGCCGGTTGCCGGCATCCGCCAGGTCAGTCAGGGTGTTCAGCAGCGTACCATCCAGGTCAAACACTACAGTTTTATACATTTTGTAATATCCTCTATTCTCTATACACATTCTAACTTTTCCCACTGATACGGCAAAAGCCACACTTCTATTATAGGAGCATTTTGCCAAAACGGCAACCGCTTTTGCCTGTTGTTTTGGAGCAAAAGTGTAAATTATACAGCGGCAGGGTGCAATATCCCGTAAAGTGTGCTACTATATATTTGTATTGCTGGCCGGGAGTGATCCCGCCAAGGGGAGGAAAAAAGATGGACCTGTTTCTTTCAATTCTGAAATCCGTCATTTACGGTGTGATTGAAGGCATCACCGAATGGCTGCCGATTTCCAGCACCGGGCATATGATCCTTGCCGAGCAGGTGCTGAAGTTTGGCTATACGGAAGATTTTATGGAAATGTTCCGCGTTGTCATCCAGCTGGGTGCTATCCTGGCTGTTGTGGTGCTGTATTTCCACAAGCTGTGGCCGTTCTGCAAGGATAATGGCCGCGATACCGGCTTTGCCGCCCACCTGCGCTGGCCCGTGGTCCGGCTGTGGTTCAAAATTATTGCAGCCTGCGTGCCCGCCGCCGTGCTGGGTATTCTGCTGGACGACTGGATGGACGCCCACCTGTATAACAGCGTGGTGGTTGCCCTGATGCTGATTGTGTACGGCGTTGCCTTTATCCTGATCGAGCGCCGCCCGCGGGTGCCCACCACCACCAAGCTTTCCCGCATTACTTACCCGCAGGCGTTCAAGGTTGGCTGCTGGCAGGTGCTCTCCCTGATTCCCGGCACCTCCCGCAGCGGCTCCACCATTCTGGGCGGCATGCTGTGCGGCATGTCCCGCCCGGCTGCCAGCCAGTTCACCTTCTTCCTTGCCATCCCGGTCATGGCCGGTGCCAGTTTGCTCAAGCTGGTCAAGTTCTTTGGCAAGGGCAACAGCTTCACGCTGGATCAGACCGTTGTGCTGATCGTTGGCTGTGCGGTTGCCTTTATCGTTTCCATCATCGCCATCCGCTTCCTGATGGATTACGTCAAGCGCCACACCTTCACCGCGTTCGGCGTTTACCGCATCGCGCTCGGCATTGTTGTTCTGGTGATCTGGGGCGTACAGACCTTTGTGCTGAAAGTGCCCGCCGCCGTGTAACGGCCCGGAGTGTATCTGAAATCGAAAATCTCCCCGCTGCATTTTGTGCATCAGCACATTGCAGCGGGGAGATTTTTTCTTGCCATTTTTGTTTCTAAGGCAATACCGCATAATTCTAAGTGCCGATACGGCGAGCGAGGTGCGGCAGATGCTAAGCCAAAAGCGCAGATAATACTGGATGTCTTATCGAGCATTTTGGCAACGCAGATGCCGTGCCGCAGCCGCCGGAGCGGTGCTTAAGCCGCAAGGCGGGAATTGTGCGGTGTTGCCCTAAATCAGAGGAATCCTGGCTGATGTCTGCTTATCAGCTTCTTACTTTTCCACCTGGAACAAATTCTGCTGACTGGTTGCTTTGGCACCGATGTTGTTATACTCCAAATAGAAGTACCCATGCACCCAGGCATCCAGCTCTGCATTCTCGCCGTAGGTGTGGGTCACGCCGTCCGCGTCCATATAGTCATTGGCGGCTGTCACCACCGGGGCCACCTGCTTGAGTGCCAGCAGGTACTGGTAATACGGGGTCAGCGGCAGCCCGGCATTTTCCACCAGGGTGGGTGCCAGCATGCACATATCCATGCGGTTGTACTCGTCGGTGGCGCTGGTCTGGCCTGCGTTTTCCAGCGGGTAGTTTGCCCAGATCAGGTAGGGCGTGCTGCGCTCCAAAATCTGCAAATTGTTCTCATCGGTAAAGGTATGGTCGGCCACATGATCCACAAAGCTGGGTGCGTGGTCGCCTGCCATGGCAACAATCACCTTGCGGCCGGTCTTTTCGTACTGCTCGGTCAGGTATTCGGTCAGTTCGCCAAAGGCACGGTCGGTCATATAGATGTTGCTCAGGTATTCATCCATGATGGAATCATACTCGCCGTAATCGGTTGCGGCATGCACGATATCCTTCTCCGGGGGGTTCATATCGTAATCGCCGTGGCTTTGGATGGAAACCAGGAACACAAACCGCGGCTGGTCCTCCGGCATTGCTTCATACAAACCTTCCAGGTCGCGGTAGGTGGCGCTGTCGGTCTGGTAGGGGCGGCTGCCATAGGTTTCCTTGGTCGGAAAATCATCCTGGAAGTGGGTCTCGTCAAAGCCCAGCGTCAGCCAGGCAGAATCGCGGCGGTAGTTGGAGTTGGTATAGGGGTGGGCTGCCAGCGTGGCATACCCCAGATCTTTCAGGTTGCTGGCCAGGCTGTTTGCCTTGTGCAGGTTCAACCAGTTGAACGGTGTGATGGAGGGCATCAGCATCAGCGAGTTGGAGGAAAGCATCTCGTACTCGCTGGAGTTGGTGCCGCCGCCCACATGCGGGCTGATGGTGTGGCCGTAAATGGAGTTGGGCAGGTTTTTGGTCACCTGCATGATCTCCTGGTCGGCCTGCAGGTCCGTTACCAGGTCAAAGTCATAAAAGCTTTCGGACAGGATCAGGAACACATCGGGGTAGTCCTGCTCGTTTGCCGTTTCGGGGCTGGCCTGATAGTCCTGCGCCATTGCAGCGGCCTCGGTGGCGGCGTCCTCGCTGTAGCCGTCCGGCTGCAGGATGGGGTCCACCATCAGGCTGGCGGCTTCAATGCTACCCGCCAGGTAGCCGTACTTATAATAGGTTTCCTGCCAGGCCCAGCCGTAAGTGGTGGCGGGCTTGATGGGGTTGGGGCTGAAATACCCCAGATACAGCACCGCAAAAATGCCGCAGGCGCAGGCCAGCGCATGGGCGCCGCGCTGTTTCCAGCTGCGCTTATGCTTGCCGGCCAGTTTGACCTGCACAACGGCAGCCACCAGCACCGGGATGTACAGCAGCGCAATGGTAATAACTGTCTGGGTAATGTGCAGGGTATAACTGCCCATCACCTCTGCCGCGGTGCCCAGGTTCAGGATGTCCTGCGGCATCAGGGCGGAACCATGCAGGTCCCGCGTGTAATAGTTGACCAGCGCCAGCACGGTAAAAATCAGGCCGGAAACGCCAGTTGCAATGCCCCAGCTGCCGCACAGGGCAAACACCACCAGCGTCAGGCAGAACGCCGTCAGCGCATTGAGCGGTGCGTATACCGGCCACTGCCCCGCCATGTAGTTGGCAGTTACGCCGTCAGAAATTTCTAACTGGTAGCGCGCCACAAAGGCCGCTGCCACAGCCAGCGCAAATGGCAGCACCGTGCCAAGCCAGAAGCGCTTGCTTTTTAATGTTTTTTTGATGTTTTGCATGGGTATCCAGTTCCTTCGCTTTGTTTGTTCATTAAGTTGCGGTCAACATTCCGCGTCAACACACCGAATGTCCGGTATGCCCGCAAAAGGGCATATTAGGTTAGTATATCATATTTTATGCCGGTTGTGAATCACCGTTTTTCGGCCAAATGCTGCCACTTGTTCCAAATCCGGCCCGCCCGCGCAGATTTTGCATTTACCAACCTACGCTTTCATGTTATAATATTAGTTAATCATCATTTTACCCCATAGACGGAGGCTATTCTATGAAAATTCCTGCAAAAGGTTTTACTCACGGCGGCAAGTTCCATGCAGACGATGTGTTTGCCACAGCGCTGCTGATGATTGTGCGGCCGGATATCAAAGTAACCCGCGGTTTTGTTGTGCCGGATGGTTTTGACGGCATTGTGTACGATGTGGGCTGCGGTATGTTTGACCACCACCAGGAACCGCGCGAAAGCCGCCCCAACGGCGTGCCCTATGCGGCCTTTGGCCTGCTGTGGCGCGTGTTGGGTGCCCAGCTGGTGGGTGCCCACCAGGCCCGCCTGCTGGATGAAAATTTTGTTCAGCCCCTGGACTTGAACGATAACACCGGCGAACAGAACTCCCTGGCCGATGCCATCGGCAGCTTTAACCCCGTGTGGGATTCCGGCGAAGATTCCGATGCCTGCTTCTGGCGCGCCGTGCCCTTTGCCAAGCAGGTGCTGGAAAACGAGATTGCCGCAGCCAACGCCGTAAACCGCGCGGACGAGACCGTCCAGAACGCCTACAAGAACTCCAAGGACGGCATTGTGGTCCTGCCGGACTACATGCCCTGGAAAAACGGCCTGTACAAAACCGATGCCCTGTTTGTTGTCTACCCCAGCCAGCGCGGCGGCTACAGCGCCCAGTGCGTGACCGATTACAAGACCCGCCGCAGCAAGGTGCCGTTCCCGCCCGCATGGGGCGGCCAGCCGGAGGAGATCCTGCGCGAAAAGAGCGGCCTGGCTCTCAAGTTCTGCCACCCCAGCCGTTTCCTTGTCACCGCGGAAACCAAAGAGGATGCCATTGAGGCATGCCGCCGTGCCCTGCGCGCCGCCGGAAGGCCGGTGAGCGCACAGTGAGCGCCGAAACTCTAGAGCAGTTTGGTCCCCGCCCCAGCACCGCGGCGGACTGCCAGCCAGACCCGGCTTCCGCCTGGGTCTACATGGTGCGCTGCGCGGATGGCAGCCTGTATTCCGGCTGGACCAATGACCTTGCCCGCCGCCTGCGCGCCCACAAGGGCGGCAAGGCCGGTGCCAAGTATACCCACGCCAAAGGTGCCGTTAAGCTGACCTATGCCGAGCGCTGCACCGATAAAAGTGCTGCCCTGAAGCGGGAAGCCGCCCTGAAAAAGCTGCCAAAACCCGAAAAGGAAGCCCTTGCCGCCCAGTGGACCGCTGAAAACACCATCACCCTGCGGGATGCCGCACCGGAGGACGCCGCCGCCGTGGCGGAGCTGTACAACTGGTATGTCACCCACTCCACGGCCACTTTCCAGTATGACCTGTGTACCGAGGAATTCCAGCGCGAAAATATCGCCTATGTGCAGCAGCGCGCGCCGTTCCTGGTTGCCGTCAATGCAGCGGGCAAGCTGTGCGGCTTTGCCTGCGCCCACCTCTGGCACAGCCGCACAGCTTATGCGTGGGATGTGGAGCTGACCGTTTACTGCGCCCACGACTGTGTGGGCCAGGGGGTTGGCGGGCGGCTGTACAAAGCCCTGCTGGACGGCGTGCGCCAGCGCGGCTACTGCAACGCCGTTGCCCTTGTGACCGGCCAGAACAAAGAGAGCTGCGCGTTCCATAAGGCGCTCGGCTTCAAAAAAATCGGCGTGGAACCCCGCACTGGGTACAAGTTCGGCCAATGGCTGGACCTTGCCTATTGGTGGATGGACCTGCGCCCCGGCCAGGAGCCTCCGGAGCCGGTGCGCCTGGGGCGATAAAACTGCATAACACAAAATTAAGCGGGGCACTGCTGATTGGCAGCGCCCCGCTTTTGTTATAAAGATTTGTAGGGCGCGATGCCTGCATCGTCCCGCATACTGAGCTGCAACCATGGTATACTGTCATCAACATCCTATCTCCCCGCCGCGCGTTTTTGTTTTCCACAAGAAGCCCCTCTGTTTGTGGAAAACCGTTCAGATTCTTTTCACTTTTCCCTGTCGTTACGCGGTCTGCATTCCTGTTTTTGCCCACAAACTGCCCTTGTTCACGCAAAGTTTACCGGAATTTCCAGCTATTTCATGCCTTGTTCATCCGCAGTTCATTTTTATTCTTCATGATAGAATCTATCGGGGGCCCCTATTACCGCCCCCAACTGGAGGAATTGTTATGCACGAAACCCAACAGCCGCGCGACCCCAAAAAGACGACCGGCATTGTATATGCCGTGATCCTTGTGGTGTTGCTGCTGCTCAATTTCTGGGCCTTCCCCGCCATGATGAAAGGCCAGGTCAAACAGGTCGATTACGGCACCTTCCTGAACATGCTCGAAGGCGGCGAGCTGAGCACCGTTGAAATTCAGGATCAGCAGATCTATTTTGTGGACAAAAACGATACCACCTACTGCACCAACTCCATTGCGCAGGACCTGCAGCTGGTCAACCGGTTGGAAAGCGCCGGCGTTTCCTTTGGCAAGGTGTACAACCAGACCACCTGGGTGGATACCCTGCTGGGTTGGGTCATCTCGCTGCTGCCCATGATCATCCTGATCGTCTGGTTCAACCGCATGATGCGCAAGCGGGTCGGTGAAATGACCGGCGGCGCCAACAGCATGATTTTTGGCGGCGGCAAATCCGGTGCCAAACAGTATGTCGTTGAGGATGGCAAGTCCATCAAATTTGCCGATGTTGCCGGTGAGGACGAAGCCAAAGAGAGCCTGCAGGAAATCGTTGACTTCCTGCATAACCCCAAGCGTTACGAAGATATCGGTGCCAAAATGCCCAAGGGCGTTCTGCTTGTCGGCCCCCCGGGCACCGGTAAAACCCTGCTGGCCCGCGCTGTTGCCGGCGAAGCCGGTGTTCCCTTCTTCTCCATTGCGGGTTCTGAATTTGTCGAGATGTTCGTCGGCATGGGCGCTTCCAAGGTGCGTGACCTCTTCAAACAGGCCAACGAAAAAGCCCCCTGCATTATCTTTATTGATGAGATCGATACCATCGGCAAAAAGCGTGACGGTGCTTCCGGTATGGGCGGCAACGATGAACGCGAGCAGACCCTGAACCAGCTGCTGACCGAAATGGACGGGTTTGACGCCGCCAAGGGTGTTATCATTCTGGCCGCCACCAACCGTCCTGAATCCCTTGACCCCGCTTTGACCCGCCCCGGCCGTTTTGACCGTCGTGTGCCCGTGGAGCTGCCCGACCTGAAAGGCCGCGAAAGCATCCTGCGCCTGCACGCTCAAAAGGTCAAAATCGGCCCCGACTGTGACTTTGCCGTGGTTGCCCGCATGACTCCCGGTGCTTCCGGTGCCGAGCTGGCCAATATCATCAACGAAGCCGCCCTGGGCGCTGTGCGCCACCACCGCATGGCCGTTACCCAGTACGACCTGCAGGAAGCCGTGGATACCATCCTGGCCGGTGCCCAGAAAAAGAATAAGATCCTGAGCGACAAAGAAAAGTGCATCGTGGCCTACCACGAAGTCGGCCATGCCATGGTTGCCGCCCTGCAGAGCCATTCCGCCCCCGTGCAGAAAATCACCATTGTGCCGCGCACTTCCGGCGCGCTGGGTTTCACCATGCAGGTAGAGGACGGCGACCACACCCTGATGACCAAGGAAGAGATCCTGGCCAAAATTGCCACCATGACCGGTGGCCGTGCCGCCGAAGAAGTGGTGTTCAACTCCATCACCACCGGCGCATCCAACGATATCGAGCAGGCCACCAAGATGGCCCGCGCCATGATTACCCGCTACGGCATGACCGATGACTTTGACATGGTTGCCCTGGAAACCGTGAACAACGCCTACCTGGGCGGCGATGCCAGCCTGGCCTGCAGTGAGCGCACAGCCGCCACAGTGGACGATAAGGTCGTGGAAGTCGTCAAGCAGCAGCATGAAAAAGCCAAACAGATGCTGATTGAAAACCGCGGCAAGCTGGACGAGATCGCCAAGTACCTGTACGAGAAAGAAACCATCACCGGCGAAGAGTTCATGCGCATCCTGACCGCTGTTCCCCAGCTGCCCACCGGTGCCGTGGAACAGTAAAGGCAACACCGCACAATTCCCGCCTGACGGCTTAAGCACCGCTCCGGCGGCTGCGGCACGGCATCTGCGTTGCCAAAATGCTCGATAATACACAAAGTATTATCTGCGCTTTTGGCTTAGCAGCTGCCGTGCCTCGCTCGCCGTATCGGCACTTAGAATTGTGCGGTATTGCCTAAAATCTCCGCTCTGCGCGTTTTCTTTGTAAAATAACGGTACCCCCGCCCTATGCGGTTCATTTACCGCACGGGCGGGGGTGTTTTGTTGTAATTCCGTAGGGGCATACACCATGCACCCATCCGTTTTATATCATCACACTACAGCGCTTTCTCACAAAGCATACCATGTAATAGCGCCATTTTATGGCCAGCTGTTACCCATTTGTAGGGGCCGCTGCTCACCTCTTTCCGAAAAACGCAATAAAAATGCTGTCTTTCTCCACATCAGGGAAAGGCAGCATTCTTCTTTATCCGTTCAGATCTTCGCCGTTGCTGGCAATCACATTTTTATACCATCCAAAGGACTTTTTCCTGTACCGTGCCGCCGCCCTGTTCGAGTACCGGGAAAAGCACCAGTGATCCTGCCAGGCTTTATTTTGCCTGTGCGCCCTCTGGGAAGATGATCTTGTTGACAAAGAAGAAGATCACCATGGAAATGCCGCCATTGAGCACGGTGGTGCCAATGTTGTAGATGAAATCCGGCACCAGCAGGCCCGCAACCGCCACCCACACGCAGTTGATGGAGTTGACGATGCAGGTGATCAAGCAGAACGCCACCACATACCAGGCGATCTGCTTGGCCAGGTTGCCCTTGCTGCGGAACACAAAGTTGCGCTGGATGGGAAAGTTTATACATTCTCCCACCACCATGGCAACCATGTAGGCGCAAAAGTACGGCAGACCGCCATGGGCGGAATCATACCCCAGGATGTTCCACTGGAAGGTCTCGCCAAACAGCGTGACCGGGATGCCCGGCCAGCCAAAATCCACCATCGGCAGACCGCTGAACGCCGCCGGCAAAAATTGCAGCAGCAGGTATTTGAACACCGTAACCAGGTTGGATACGATCACAAACAGTCCGCCTTCGCGCACCCACTTGGCTGCGGCGGGGTGTTTTGCCGCAAAATTATTCCATAGCTGCATAAATAGCCCCTCTCTTTCCTCAGCTGTTGCGCAGGCGCTGTTCCAGCTGTGCGTTCAGTACCAGGTTTTTCACGGCTTCTATGATCACCCGCACAAGGCCGATGATCCAGAATCCCTGTAATTCCATCACAATGCCATCCACCATGCCCATGCTGATGGCACCGCTGGTCATTTTGGCCAGGGCACGTAGCGGCATGTTGTACTGGAACAGCACATTCAGGTCCGGCTTGCCGCGCTTGTAGCTGGCGTTCAGCAGTGTGGTAAGCACCAGCCAGATCAGCCAGCCCAGCGGGCTGCGGCTGTGGTTCAGTTCGCCCAGGGTCATGTTGCGGTCAATTTTAACTTTTCCCTGCTGCACCGGGCGGCCCAGCAGGGTGGCCCATTCGTCATCCGGCACGCTCTGCACCTTGCCGCTGGTATAGTGCGGCAGATGCTTGCCCGCATAGGGGTTGGGTGCGCCGGTACCAGCCACTTCCACCACGGCGGTCAGGCGGATGTCCGCACTGGACGCGCCGACCCGCAGCTCATAGCTGCCGCCTTCCACTTCCCAGCTGTCGGTCTTGGTGTTCCAGTAGCGGAATGCCTTGTCGTCCAGCGGGATGGTCACGGTCTTGCTTTCGCCGGGCTGCAGCTGCACCTTGGCAAAGCCTTTCAGCTCCTGTGCGGGGCGGAACACTTCTGCCCCGGGTTTTGCCACATACAGCTGCACGATCTCTGCTCCGGCGCGCTTGCCGGTGTTGGTTACGGTCAGGGTCACGCCATTGGAAGCGGCCTGCAAATTGCTGTAGGCAAAGCTGGTGTAGCTTAACCCATAGCCAAAGGGGAATGCCACCGGCACACCGGCGGTCTGGTAATAGCGGTAGCCGACATACAGCCCCTCGCGGTACTGCACCATGCGGCCCGGCCCGGCAAAGTTATCCTTGGCGGGGGTATCCGCATAGGCGTTGACCCAGGTTTCGGCCAGCTTGCCGCTGGGGTTCACTTTGCCGGTCAGCACATCCAGCATGGCGCCCGCCCCCGCCTGGCCGCCCAGCGCACCATACACCAGGGTACGGCAGTGTTTGAGCCACGGGGTTTCCAGCGAAGCCCCTGCGCTGAGCACCACAACGGTGTTGGGGTTGGCCTGCTGCACGGCCTTTAACAGTTCGATCTGGTTGTCCGCAAGGCGCATATCGCCGCGGTCCAGACCCTCACTTTCCTTGATTTCATCTAGCCCCAGGCAGAGCAGCACCACTTCGGCCTTTTGGGCCAGGGCTACAGCCTCGGCCTGTTTGGCGGCATCCGGTTTGCCCTGGCGGTCAAAGCCGGGGGCAAAGCCCACGCTGGCCAGGCCGCTCTCTTTCAGGCAGTCCAAAAAGGTATCCACCTTGATGGAGTTGACCGCGCTGGAGCCAGCGCCCTGGTACCGCGGTGTCTGGGCAAAGTCGCCGATCACGGCAACTTTTGTGCCCTCAGCCAGCGGCAGCAGGTCGTTCTCGTTTTTCAGCAGCACAATGCTTTCGGCTGCGGCGCGGCGGGCCAGGGTGTGGTGAGCGTCCGCATCAAAGGTGCGGCTGTGGGACTGCACGGCGGCATGGGTATCAAACACCAGCGTCAGCAGCTCGTCCAGCCGGGCGTCCACATCCGCTTCGGTAATTTTGCCGCTCTGCACAGCCTGCATCAGCTCGCGCACGGCGTCCCCGCCGGGGGCGGGCATTTCCAGCGTGGAGCCGTTCTGCACGCCCAGGGCATGGTCATTGCTGCCGCCCCAGTCCGTTACCACAGCGCCGTCAAAGCCCCACTCCCCGCGCAGGATGTCCATTAACAGGTGGCGGTTCTCGTTGGCATAAGTGCCGTTGATGAGGTTATAGCTGCTCATGATGGTCTTGGGCTTTGCTTCCTTGACCACGATCTCGAACCCGGTCAGGTACAGCTCCCGCAGGGTGCGTTCATCCACCACGGAATCCGACGCCATGCGGCGCAGCTCCTGGCTGTTGACGGCAAAGTGCTTGGGGCAGGCGGAGATGCCGTTGGACTGGATGCCCCGCACATAGCCCGCTGCCATTTTGCCAGAAAGATACGGATCCTCGGAGAAATACTCAAAGTTGCGGCCGCAGAGGGGGCTGCGCTTGGTATTCAGGCCTGGCCCCAGCAGCACGGCAACTTCCTGTGCGGCGGCTTCTTCGCCCATTGCCTGGCCGATTTGTTCGCCCAGGGCAGGGTCCCAGCTGCACGCCACAGTGGCCGCCGTGGGGAAGCAGGTGGCCGGAACACTGGGGTTCAGCCCCAGGTGGTCCGCCGCGCCCGCCTGCTTGCGCACGCCGTTCGGACCATCAGAAAGGGTGATGGACGGAATATTATTTTTCGGCAGTGCACGGGTCCCAAAGGTAGTAGCGCCCGAAAGCAGCGCACATTTTTGCTCTAAATTCAGTTTTTTGATGATTTCCTGTGTATTCATAATCATCTTAAATTTTTATTTTGTTACCGCAGTCGCTTCCGATTCCACAGATGCAAAATAAATTCCTTCCTGTGCATCAGCCTGAATTGTTACGGTATAGCTGCCATCGCTTACACCCGTAAATGCTGTTGCACCGCTGCGGTGGTGGTATGTGCCCGTTTTTGCCATCGGGCCAAAGCCATCAACATATTCCTCGTCTTCCTGCGCCAAATCTTCCAGTTTGATTTTGGTCGTCTGCACAACATCCGCTCCGCTGTACAGCGTCAAGGTAAAGGTCTGCGGCGGATATTCCAACTCAGAATATGCTTCAAACACATCCTGATCCATGGTAACCGTTACAGTATCTCCACTTTGCACCGCTTCGCTTACAGCACCAGGCGCTGCATAAACACCCACATAAGTTCCTGTTACACTGTCCGACAGGCCGCGCTTATAGTCCGATGTTGTTGTCATCACATAAGCGTTATACTTTGCGCCGGGGGTACAGTCTGCGCTTAGGTCCACCGTTCCCGCATAATTTGCGTTGCTGTCATCCGCCAGAATGTTGGAAGATGTAAAGGTATAATAATCTTCCTGCTTGCCTTCTGCATCAAAGCCATACAGACGGATTGCATAGGTACGGCCTTTGTCAACACCGGTAAAGGAATACTCACCGGTTTCAAAATTAAAGCTCAGGTTCGTTGCCACTGCGGCCGCTGCTTTCGTATCCGTTTTGGCTCCGCCGCAGCCAGCCAGAACAAGGCTGGCCCCCACAGCAAGCGTAAACATCGCTGCAACGCCATAATGATTCCACTTGTTTTTCATCGTCAAATCGCCTCTCTCTTATGCTTTTGCAGCCTTTTTCTTGTTCTTCTTTTTGGCAAACAGCTCCGGCTTGAACATATGCAGTGCAATCAGCACGATTGCAACAACCAAGATAACATCCACCACACCCAGTGCGATCAGCCAGTACGGAGTCCAGTTGCGGGTCGTCGTCATCAGGGAAGAATTCGCCAAAACCATCAGATGGCGCTTGGTTGCCTGGCGCAGAAGCTGCATGCCATAGCCACTCTTCAGGGTCGTATCGGTAACATTCACACCCATGGCCAGCTGCATATCCACGCCTGCGCGCAGGGCCAAGTCACCATTGCTGACAGCAAATGCGTCTGTGTTTACAACGCCCTGGAAGCCCCATTCATTGCGCAGCACCTGGGTAAGCATTGCATAGCTGTAGCCAACCATACTGGTACCAATGCGGTTATAAGATTCCATGATGCCGGTCAGACCAAGCTGGTTCAGGCCATCGCCCGTTACGTTGTGAATTGCCACTTCAAAAGCGCGCAGATAAATTTCACGCATTGCCTGCTCGTTGGACCAGATGCAAGCGCCGTTGCGGTTGGTGTCCTGATCATTCAGTGCAAAATGTTTGGCAAACACATAAATGCCGCGGCTCTGCAGGCCGGTCACCATATTAGCTGCCATCATACCGCTCAGCAGCGGGTCTTCGGAATAATATTCAGCTGCACGGCCGCCGAAAGCGGAGCGGTGAATGTTCATACCAGGGCCGTAAGTACCACTGACACCGTTGACCAGATCTTCATCACCGTAAACTTCGCCTTCCTTCAAAGCAAGGTCTACATTCCAGGTTGCTGCCAGCACAGTTTCGGTGGCATATTCAGCAGCTTCCAAGCCGCTTGCCAGGTCATGGATGCCGTTCGGGCCATCACATTCGGTTGCCTGCGGTTTGCCAATAGAATCCACAGCAGGCGAACACCAGCCGCAGTTACCATACAGGTTGTTCATTTCATCAACGCTCATGTGGTTCATCAACTGTTCCCACACTGCATTGTCCGGGTCAACAATGCCAGCTGCATCTGCCAGCATTACACCGTTTTTCTCACCATTTGTATAGGTAGTTCCCTGTGCAGGGTCATCATTCAGATCAATGGTGCTTCCGCCATTGCCGTTGGTCAGCAAAGCAATCGTTGCCGCGTTGGCAGTTGCGTTTTCGCTTGCTTCACGGCTAGGATAGGTTCCTTCCCAATCTGCACGGGAAAGATACGGCAAGGTCGTGCCGATATTACCATCGCCAGCAGTCACATCATCAAACTGGTTCGTCGCCACAGTTTCATCCGTGCTGCGGGCGGTCGTATCATACTTGATGGTCTGATCCACAGTAAAATCATATGTCAGGTCATTCTTCACTGTATGGGCATCGCTGCGCAGGCTAAGGGTATAAGTACCGGCATCCAGCACATAGCACTTGTCCGTCTTATAATCGTAAGATGCCATGTCATCATAATTCATGGTCATGCTCACGGTCTGGCTCTCGCCCGGCTGGAGCAGATCAGTTTTTGCAAAAGCGCCCAGAACAACCGCAGATTTTTCAATTCCACCGGGGGTATAGGGTGCGGTGTAATACAGCTGTACCACATCTTTGCCTGCCACATTACCGGTATTGGTTACCTTAACACTTACCTTTACCTGGCCGCCCTGGCTGCCTACTTCCCACTGCGGGTCGCTCCAATCAAACGTGGTATAGCTCAGGCCATAGCCAAAGGGATACTGAACAGCTTTCTGATACTCTGCTTCTTCCTCCGGGGTATAAACATTGTCATCCCCAATGTAACGGGTCTCGTAATAGCGATAACCTACATAGATGCCTTCCTGGTAGTACATGTACTTGCCGTTGTTGGCATCGCCATTGCCGTCGATCGTAAGACCACTGTTTGCATAAGTAAAATCGCCAAAGTTTTCATAAGCTGGCGAACTGGTCACATCATAAGCATAGGTATCAACCAAATGGCCGGACGGGTTGTATTCACCCATCATTGCTTTCGCTACAGCAATCGTACCAGTGGTGCCAGGGCCGCCTGCCCAAATTGCAGCATCCACCTTGTTGTCCTCAATAAAGCCAAGGTCCATAGGATTGCTTGTGTCAATGACAATGATGACCTTATCAAACGTTGCTTCCAGCTTTGCCAACAGTTCTTCTTCTGCCGGCTGCAGCTGCAGGTAATGCCGCCCGGCTTCACCACCGTAATAACCGGCCATATCCAGCGGGCAGTCATTGCCTTCGCCTGCCATACGTCCGATTACATAAACCGCCACATCCGAGTAAGCCTTTGCATCCTGCCAGAACGTTGCGCTGTACTCATCATATTCGGCCAGTGTTTCTTCATAAATGTTAAAGTCTGCATTACTGACCGTCATGCCTGTCATCGAAGCGCGCTTCTGCGCAGTCGTCTGGTAGAACTTCGTCAGATCCGGGTTCAGCTGCAAACCAGCAAATTCAAAACCATCAATAAAGTTAAAATTCTGATCTTCATTATGGTGGCCGCCGGAGCCATAATCGGTGTAAACCGTCTTGTAGCTGTTATAGCCGAACAAATTGATTTTGTCCGTTCCCAACGGCAGGGTATCATTATCGTTTTTCAGCAGCACAAGACCTTCGCTCTCTACTTCCTCGCAAAGCTGTAATGCCTGCGTGTAGGCATCATCTCTTGAAAGGTCCGTCATGCTGTTTGCACTTTCGGAAGATGTCACAAACCGTTGCATGTACGCCTGAATCTGCGAATAATAGATGGAACACAGGCTGTTTCCTACGATTCCCGCAGCAAGCAAAACCGCAATGGATGCTCCCCCTACAATATGTTTCGATTTTTTCATAGTTACCTCCTGTTTGCCGCATGGAGTTTTCTGCTTTGCTATTTGGCAGCAGGTTCTTCACCAGCAAAACAAATGTTTTCTCCTTTGATTATGCCGCCCTCCGGATGGCAGCCAGCGTGGATTTTACTCCCCGCTTGTTTAAGTATATTGTAGCAAACAGCTTTTTCTTTGAATTATTTTTTGCATAAACTGTTATTTCTGCCGCACATTTTGCCAAAAAATCATTTTTCTCTCAAAATTCATTGTGCATTTCTTACAATCAAAATTCAGTCTGCTTTGTGCACCCTGCCAAACAGTACGAAAAAGCGGCCAGAGCCTGTATTTGGCCCCAGCCGTTCCCGTTACTTTTTCTGCGGCAGCAATACCCTTAGTGTAAACCACTCGTTTTCCCAGTGCAGCGTCATAGTTCCGCCGCGCTTTTCGGCGGCGGCGCGCACACTGCGCAGGTCGCTGCCGCCATGGGTGTTGCGGCGCGGCAGGCCGTCCGCGCCCAGCTCCACTTCCTGCGCGCAGTAGTTTTCAAACCGCAGCATCACAAAGCCGTTCTGGGCGTACACCGCCACCCGGATCAGCCGCTTTTCGTGGTCGGGCTCGGTCTCCACGCTCTCGGTTGCGTTGTCCAGCGCCGTGCCCACAATCGTGCAGATCTCCCCTGTTTCCAAAAAGTCCAGCAAATGCCCGTCCGCCACGCAGGTCATCGTGATGTGGTGCTGCTGGCAGTACAGGCTTTTGGCCGTCAGCAGGGTGTCCAGCACCGGGTTGCCGGTCTTGTTCTCCGCCTCGTACTGGCGGATGCCGCTTTCCATGGCCGCCAGCGCCACATCCTGCTTGGCGTGGTCCCGCTCCGCCCGGATGGCCGCAATCTGCATTTTCAGCTCGTGGTAGCGCCGGTTGATCAGGCGGATGTTCTCCTTGCTCTGCTTGTACTGCTCGTACTGGCGGTGCAAAACGCCGTCCAGCTCCGCCAGCTCGCTGTGCAGGGCGGCTTCGCGCAGCTGCTCGTGCTGCACCGTCAAAATCAGCACCCCGGCCAGGTCCACCAGCGTGCGGATGTAAAACATGTTCATGTTGGCTTCGCTGCCGTTGGCAAAGCTCAAATTGCTCACGGCAAATGCGGTCAGCGCCATGACTACCGCCACAAAAGTTCCTGCGGGCGTTATTTTCAGCTTCCCGGCCGGGCCGGGGCGGCGGTTCTCCACAAACAGCATGGCGGTAAAAATGCCGCCGTACACCACCGCCAACAGCAGCAGCGAAAGCGGCTCCGCTCCGCCGCGCTGCGGCCACAGCACGCAGTGCAGCTGCCATTCCACGCTGGCCGCCAGCTCTGCCAAAATAAAGGCCCGCGCGCACACATAGCCCGCTTCCAGCAGCGTAATGCTGCGTGTGACCCACAAAAACAGCAGCATGGAAAGAATCGCCATTGCCATGCAGGGGATCCACCACGCCAGCGGAACTTCCCCCGTGGCCTGCAAAAACGCCCCCAGCAGCACCGCCCAACCGGCTTCCACGCCCCAGATCACGCGCTGGTCCATCCGCGGCGGCAGTCTGTGCGCATACAGCAGCGCCGCCAGCACTTCCGCCAAAGCGGTGTACAGGCGGGGAATATCCGGCAGTGTCGTCATTGGCCCGCACCCCCAATGTAATCCGCCAGCCCCGCCATAAAGGCCTTGCGCCGCGGGCGGCTGATTTGCAGCGTATACGGACCAACCTGCACCATATCCTGCTGCACGCCGGAAACCTGCGCCAGATTGACCAGATACCCGCTGTTGCACCGTGCAAACGCCCGGCCCACCAGCTTTTCCTCATAGTTTTTCAGGGTGCCCGGCACCACAAAATCTTCTTTTTCGGTGTAAAAATGCACCTTGTGGCCTTCGCTTTCCAGGTAATAGATTTCCGCCGCGTCCAGCCGCCGCATGCCGCCGTCCACCGCCACGGCCAGGTAATGCCGCTCCCGCTTTTCCAGCTGCCCCAGTGCCTTTTGCAGCTGCTGCGAAAACGCAAAGTAGGGCACCGGTTTCAGCACATAATCCAGCGCCCCAACGGCATATCCGCGGATGGCATACTGCGCCATGTTGGTAATGAACACGATCAGCACCCCGCCGTCCCGCTCCCGAATGCGGCGGGCGGTCTCCATGCCGTCCAGGTGCTTCATCTCCACATCCAGAAAGATGATGTCGAACTGCGGGCGGTAATCTTCCAGAATCTCCATCCCATCCGCAAACTCCGTTACCTCAAACGGCGTGCCGTACTGCCGGGTGTACCGCTGCACATACCCCGCCAGCTGTTCCCGCACCGCCGCCTCGTCCTCCACAATCGCAATCCGGGTCATCTGCTGTTCCCCTTTCTCAACATCACACTGCGGCCCCGCACAGTCCACATCTGGTGCGGCTTCTTAAGGTGTATCTGAAAACAAAGAAAATGACGGATATTTCACAAGCGCAAGACGGATTTAAGGCAAAGAGCCGCGGGAATCTTTTGTGGATTCCAAGGCTTTTTAACGCAAAATCCCGCTGCGTTTGTAGAAATAGACGATATTTTCGACTTTTCAGCTGCACCATTGATTGTTTTTAGGCAATACCGTATAATTCTAAGTGCCGATACGGCGAGCGAGGTGCGGCAGATGCCAAGCCAAAAGC
>ENA-UOOC01000584-UOOC01000584.1-human-gut-metagenome-genome-assembly--contig:-C48old-NODE-584-length-35777-cov-25.016125_pt1 | contig 35777 bp, 38 predicted proteins | sample MGYA00242469_ERZ724016 | MGnify/ENA metagenome assembly ERZ724016 | reverse complement strand
GCATGAAGAAAACCTGACCGTGAGAGCCTCACGGTCAGGTCTTGTCGCTTGCCTTATGAAAACAGGTAATGCTTCACGAGCTCCTGCAGCAGCTCATCGCGGTCGAGCTTGCAGATCAGGCTGCGGGCATTGTTGTAATTTGTGATGTAAGTGGGGTCCTCAGACAGGAGATAACCGACGATCTGGTTGATGGGGTTATAGCCTTTTTCGCTGAGTGCGCCATATACCGCGGTCAGGATCGTTTTCATTTCCTCACTGCTGTCCTCCGGTACCACAAATTTGATGGTGTTGTCATTCATAACGGTTAGCCTCCTTCTTTTGAGCTTGTGCCACTATCATAATATATTGTGCCCGGTTTGTAAATGCGTCCAACATTTCATTTGTGTTACAATTTCCCCAAAAGCACAAGATTTAGCGTCCGGCCGACAAAAAGGACGTGCCCATCGGGCACGTCCTTTTTCGCATAAAACTCAGCGCAGCGAAACGCCGAGGTCGTTTTTGAGCTTTTCGAGTACCGCGTTCATCACGCCGGTGGTGTCCTCGTCGGTGAGCGTGCGGTCGTCCGCGCGCAGCTCAAGACTGAAGGCGATGCTCTTCTTGCCCGGGGCAATGCCGGGGCCGCGGTAGATGTCAAACAGCTGGACCGAGCGCAGCAGCTTGCTGCCGGCCTTCTTAATGCAGGCTTCGAGCATGCCGACCGTTATCGATTCCTCGCAGACCAGCGCCAGATCGCGGCTGACCGTCGGGAACTTCGGCAGGCTGTGGAACACGCGCTCCGGCGCGAGAACGGCCTGCAGGCCCGTGAAGTCGAGCTCCGCAACGTAGACCTCGCCGCCGATGCCGTAGGTCTCTGCGACCAGCGGGTGGATCTGGCCGATGACGCCCATCTTCTTGCCGTCGATCACGATATCGGCGCAGCGGCCGGGATGATAGCTCGGGTTCTTGGTGTCGGCGATATAGGTCGCCGGATGCACGTTCAGCTGGTCGAGGATCGCGTCGATCTCGCCCTTGAGCGTGAAGAAGTTCTCATGCTCGCCGTAGGTGCCGAAGATCATCCGCTTGGGCTCGTCGGGCAGCTTTTCGCCGTCCTTCGGCAGATAGATCTTGCCGATCTCATAGAGCTTGACGCCCTTATTCTTGAACGCAAAGTTGCGGGAGAGGATATCCAGCATGCTGGGCAGGATGACCGTGCGCATGATGGAGGTATCTTCGCCCAGGGGGTTCACGAGCTTGACGGTCCTGCGCAGCGGGCTGTCGGCTGGGATGCGGATGGCGTCGAACGAAGCGGGGGAGACGAAGGAGTAGGTGATGATCTCACTGTAGCCCATCGCTCTGGCCGCCGCGCCTGCAGCGTTTTCAAGCTTCTGCGCGTCCGAATAGCCGCCCATGGTGGTCGCGCCGCGCATCAGCGTGGTCTCGATATTGTTGTAGCCGTAATAGCGGGCGACTTCCTCTGCAATATCTGCCATGACGCGCAGATCCGGCCGCCACGACGGGACCTGGATCATGCCGTCCACGACCGGCACTTCCTCGCGGCGCAGATACTCGATCATATCCGCCTCAGGGATGTCGGTGCCGAGCAGGGCGTTGATGCGCTCCGGCTCGAGCTTGACCGTAACGGGCTGCGGGACATAGTTCAGCACGTCGATCATGCCGTCCATGACCTCGCCCGCGCCCAGCATCTCGACCAGCTCACACGCGCGGTTGACAGCCGGGACAGTCAGCATCGGGTCAATGTCCTTTTCAAACTTGGCCGAGGCGTCCGTGCGCATGCCGAGCGCCAGCGCCGTCTTGCGGATGGAGGAGCCGAGGAAGTTGGCGGATTCGAAGACCACGTCGACCGTATCGTCCACGATCTCACTGTTTTCGCCGCCCATGACGCCCGCCAGGCCGACCGGCTTGGTCTCGTCCGCGATGACGAGCATATCGGGCTGGAGCGCGCGTACATTGCCGTCAAGCGTGGTGAGCGTCTTGTCCTCGCCCGCGCGGCGGACGACGATCTTGCCGCCCTTCACGTAGCGGTAGTCGAACGCGTGCATCGGCTGGCCGTACTCGACCATGACGTAGTTGGTGATATCGACGATGTTGTTGATCGGACGGATACCGGCCGAGCGCAGCCGCTGGCGCATCCACTTGGGGCTGGGTGCGATCTTGACGTTGCGGACCATTCGGGCCGTGTAGCGCGGGCACAGATCGTCCGCCTGTACGTCAACGTCCAGCAGCTCGCCCAGATCGCCCTCTGCACCGCCCTTGACGACCGGCTCATGGTGCTTCATCGGCACGTTGAACGCCGCGGCGGTCTCACGCGCCAGACCGATGAGCGAGTAGCAGTCCGGGCGGTTGTTGGTGATCTCGAATTCCACGATGGAGTCGTCGTTGCCGATGACGATGTTCATGTCTTCGCCGACCGTGCAGCCCTCGTCGTTCAGGATCCAGATGCCGTCGGCATACGCCTCCGGGCAGTCGTGCTCGGTGAGGCCCAGCTCTTTGTATGAGCACAGCATACCGCAGGACTCGACGCCGCGGAGCTTGCCCTTGGTGATGTGGATGCCGCCGGGCAGATACGAGTTGTGCTGCGCGACCGGGACGAGATCGCCCTCGTGCACGTTCTGCGCGCCGGTGACGATCTGCACAGGCTCGCCCGCGCCGCAGTCGACCATGCAGACCCACATATGATCGGAATTTTCGTGCTTCTTCATCGAAAGGACCTTGCCGACGACGACGTTCTTGATCTCGGCGTCCATGCGCTCGGTCGTCTCGACCTTCTGACCGGCGAGGGTCATGACAGAGTCATATTCTTTATCCGTAGCCGTGATGTCAACGAATTCGCGGAGCCATTTTCTCGAAATATTCATGTCATACCCTCCTTAGAACTGAGACAGGAAGCGGATGTCGTTCTCGAAGATCATGCGCATGTCGCTGATCTTGAACCGGCGCATGGCCATACGCTCCAGACCGATGCCGAAGGCAAAGCCGGAATAGATCTCCGGATCGATGCCGCAGCCGGCCAGCACCTTCGGGTGCACCATACCGGAGCCCAGCAGCTCGATCCAGCCCTCACCCTTGCAGGTCGGGCAGCCCTTGCCGCGGCAGTTGAAGCACTGCACGTCGACCTCGCAGCTCGGCTCGGTGAACGGGAAGTGGTGCGGGCGGAAGCGGACGACGGAGTCCTGACCGTACATGGCCTTGATGAGCGTCTCGAGCGTGCCCTTGAGGTCCGCCATCGTGATGCCCTTGTCGATGACCAGACCTTCGATCTGGTGGAACATCGGCGAGTGCGTCGCGTCGACCTCGTCCTTGCGGTACACGCGGCCGGGGGCCAGAATGCGGATGGGCGGCTGGCCGATGGCCTCCATGGCGCGGATCTGCATCGGGCTCGTCTGCGTGCGCAGGAGGACTTCCTCGTCATCCGTCACATAGAACGTGTCGCTGCGGTCGCGGGAAGGGTGGTTCTCGGCGATGTTGAGCTTGGTGAAGTTGTAGTCGGCAAGCTCGACCTCCGGGCCGTCAAGGATCTTGAAGCCCATGGAGATGAAGATATCCTTGGCCTCGTCGAGCGCCTTGTTCATCGGGTGCCGGTGGCCCAGCTGCACGGGCGTGCCAGGGATGGTCACGTCGATGGCCTCGGCCTCGAGCCGGGCCTCGAGTGCCTTCTCCTTGAGCTCCGTGCGGACCGTCTCGATCTTTTCCTCGATGGCGGCGCGGACGTTGTTTGCGACCTGACCCATGACCGGGCGCTCTTCCGCGGACAGCTTGCCCATCATCTTCAGAACGCCCGTCAGCTCGCCCTTCTTGCCGAGGAACCGCACGCGCAGCGCGTCCAGCTCACCGGCGTCCTTGACGCCGTCCAGCGCGCCGAGCGCTTCCTGCCGGATCTTTTCCAGTTGTTCTTTCATAAACGAATGCTCCTTTTCGTCATAATACAAAAAAATAAAGCCCTCCGTCCTGATAGGGGACGAAAGACCAGGCTTCCGCGGTACCACCCGCTGTTCGCAGAAAATCTGCGCTGCTTTTGGCCCGGTAACGGCGGCCATGCCGGCGCGTCCTAGTAGGGAAGACCCGTTCAGACGGCAGCTCCCGAGAGAAAGCCCCAAATCTCCGCCGGCAGACGGCTCTCAGCACCCCGTCTTCTCTGCAGCCGGTCTTGGGAACCTCGATCACAGTTCCCTTGGAAATCAGGACAGCTCGTTCCTCGCTTTTCCAGATATCAGATGCATTTTAGCACAAAACCCCCCGTTTGGCAACAGCTTTTTCGGAAAAAAGCCTTTCCCGCAGGGGAAAGGCTTTTATAGGCTCAGACGGGGTCGCCTTCTGGGGCGCGGGCGTCGCCGAAGAAGAAGACGGCGACGGTCCCGGGGCCGGAATGGGAGGCGACGATCGTGCCGATGTCGCAGATGCGGACCTCACCGTCCAGATGCGGGAAGGCGGCCTCCACGGCGGCCTTGGTCGCCAGCGCGTCCGACAGGCAGTTGGAGTGGCAGATGAAGGCCTTGCCGGCGTAATCTACGCCGCCCTGCGCGTGGCGCTTCATGGTCTCGACAGTGCGGGCGACGGCGTTTTTCTTGCCGCGGACCTTATCGTAGGCGATGATGCGGCCCTTGTCGTCCAGCCGCATGATCGGGCAGATGCCGAGCACCGTACCGATCGCGGCGGCCGCGCCGGACATGCGTCCGCTGCGGCGGTAGAATTTGAGCTCCGTGGAGTAGAACTGATGGTGTACGTTCTGCCGCATGGCCATCGTCCAGTCGGCGATCTCGTCTATGCTCTTTCCGGCGTCGCGCAGATCGGCTGCGCCGTCGACCAGCAGGCCGTAGCCGGAGGACGAGCAGAGCGAGTCGATCACGACGAGCTTCCGCTCCGGGTATTTTTCCCGCAGGCTCTCGGCGGCCAGCATAGCGTTTTGCACAGAGGCGGTCATGCCGGAGCCGAACGCGATATGCAGCACGTCGCCCTGCTGCAGCAGCGCATCGAAGAAGGTTTCATACTGGAATTCGTTCAGCTGCGCGGTGGTCGGCAGCTTTCCCTCGTCCAGAAAGCCGTAGAATCGCGGCAGCGCCGCCGGGTCGCGGCCCATATCGTCCTCATAGCTGACGCCGTCGACCTGATAGGAGTAGAACAGCACGGGGATCCCGCGCGCTTCGCAGTAGGAATAGGGCAGATCGATGGTAGACTCACACGAAAGAATGAAGCTTGTTTCCATGTCGCAACCTCCGTAATGTTATTCCCTTCTATCATAACCGCACACGGCGTAAAAAGAAAACGGGCAATCGAAGCCGAATGCCTGTATGCCGTTCAGTGAGATGTCGCACCAAGACTCTGCGTGACCATCGCGTCGAAGCCGCCGCGGTAGAGCGTACACAGCCGGTCGAACTGCGCCTGGATATCATAGCGCATATCGTTCGACAGCCACTCGACGATCTGGCCATAGCATTCGCACTGCCAGAAACGGATCAGGATATCCTGATCCTCCTTGCTGATCGGCAGATCGCCGTAGGCGGCCGCCGCGTAGGCCTCGACCGTGTGGCGGCAGATCTGCATCAGATAGAACGCGACGGTGTCGTGGCTGATCGAGCGGTACATATGCATAACGGCCCGCCGGTTTTCCGTCATGAACTGGACGGCGGCATGCAGGCAGGCTGCAGGGGATTCCGGATTGGCGTATTCCCGCACAATGTTGTCCGCTCGTTCGGTGATGATCTCGGTCGCAAGGGAGGGGATATCGGCAAAGTGGTAGTAGAACGTGTTGCGGTTGATCCCGCAGTCCTCCACGATGGCCTTGACGGTGACCCGACTGAGCGGACGCTCATTCAGGAGCTTCAGAAACGAGTTTTTGATGGCTTGCTTGGTGTAAGCGGACATATCAGACCTCCTGCGCCGCAATGTGAAACTGCGTATGAAAACACGCGGTAAGATACTATTTAAGATACCAGACGGGACGTGGAAAGTCAATCGGCCGCGCTGCCGGCTTTTCGTCTGCCGCCCGGACGCCCCGGACGACAGAACTTCCTTGTCAAGCGGGAAAAACTGTGATAGAATACATAAAATATATGGACACACAGGTGGGACAGAAATTTGGACGGATTTGTTTCGTGGCTCAGGCAGCTGCAGTTTGACGGCGTCTGGCAGACGGCGCTGCTGGTGGCGGCATCGCTGCTGTGCATCACCTTTCATGAGACCTGCCACGGCCTCGCGGCTTACCGCCTCGGCGACCCGACGGCCAAACGCGCCGGGCGGCTGACGCTCAATCCGCTGCGGCACGTCGATATCGGCGGCCTTTTGATGATGGCGCTGTTCCGCTTCGGCTGGGCGAAGCCCGTGCCGGTCGATATGCGCAACTTCAAACACCCGAAGCGCGACATGGCCTTGACCGCTGCGGCAGGCCCGGTATCCAACGTGCTGCTGGCGTATCTGGCCGTGCTGCTGCGCGGCCTGTGCTCCGTATGGTACTATGTCTCCGGCTCTATGGCCGTGTATGCGCTGGCCCTGTTTTTCTACTATGTAGAGATCATCTCGGCCGGTCTTGCCGTGTTCAACGTCTTTCCGATCCCGCCGCTCGACGGATCGAAGGTGCTGTTTTCCTGCCTGTCAGACCGGGCGTATGACTGGCTGATGCGCTATGAGCGCTACGGCATGGCGCTTCTGATGCTCCTGCTGCTGACCGGCGTTCTGGATGTGCCGTTGGAATTTTTGCGCGACGGACTTCTGAACGGACTGGAAGCCATCGGCACCTGGCCGGTGCAGCTGCTGCTTGCGCTGCGCTGAGTTTACTTTGGGAGTTCTTACTGCATGGATGAACCGCGATACCACCTCGGCAGCGTCGTACACGCGAAGGGCGAGACGCTGGAGGATTTTGACGGCCCTCTGGACGTCATCCTCCTGCTGCTGAGCAAAAATAAAATAGAGATCCAGGATATCCAGATCTCCGCCATTCTGGAGCAGTATCTGGCCTATCTGGATGAAATGAAGCGGATGGATATGGAGATCGCCAGCGAGTTCATCGCCATGGCGTCCTACCTCATGTACATCAAGACGCGCATGCTCCTGTCCAAAGCCGAGCAGGAAGAAGCGCAGAGCGAGATGGACAAGCTCGTCGAATCCCTGCAGAAGCGGCAGCGGCAGGACGCCTATCAGCAGATCCAGAAGGCCGCAAAGCAGCTGGGCGCGCGCAATGAGCTGGGCCTCGGCCTGTTTACCAAGGGCCCGGAGCCCTATCAGCCGGACCAGACCTACCGCTACCGGCATGACCGCACCGACCTCACCGCGGCCCTCGCCGCCATGCAGGACCGGACGGAGCGGCGTCTGCCGCCGCCGGTGAGCAACTTTGCCGGCATCGTCGGCACGGAGCCCTATCCCGTCACCCAGAAGGCCAAACAGGTCATCAGCCGCCTGATCTCCCACGGCGTGATGCGCTTTCTCGCCCTGTTCAAGGGCAGCTGCAGCCGCTCGGAGATCGTGGCGACCTTCCTCGCCGTGCTGGAGCTGTGCCGCCTGCGGTCCGTATCTGTGGGCGAGGACGAGAACGGCGAACCGTCGGTCACGTATCTGAAAACGCCGGATGCGGATGTGCAGACGGATATTTCCTGACAGGAGGCAAACCTTGGAGCAGAACGATTTACAGCGGGCCCTGATGGCCGTCCTGTTCGCCGCGGGCGAGCCGGTCGATGCCAAGCGCCTGAGCCAGACGCTCGAGCACGACGAAGATGAGATCCACGCGGCCTGCAAGGCCCTGATGGACGAGCTGAGCTATACCCGCAGCGGCATCCGCATCGTGCGGCTGGAAAACGCCTATCAGATGTGCTCGTCGCCCGAGATGGCGGAATATGTGACAAAAACGCTTGAGACCCGCAAGCCGCCCAAGCTCTCGCCCTCGCAGCTCGAGACGCTGACGGTCATCGCCTACTACCAGCCCGCGACCAAGGCGCTGGTCGAGCAGATCCGCGGCGTCGACAGCGCCTACTGCGTCAGCGCGCTCGTGACCAAAAAGCTCATCCGCGAGTGCGGCAGGCTCAACGTGCCCGGCCGCCCCATCGTCTATGAGACGACGCCGGATTTCCTGCGCGTGTTCGGCCTGGAATCCCTCGCGGACCTGCCGCAGATCGAGAAGGTCGACCTCTATGTCGACCCGTCGCAGATCGACCCGATCGAGCAGAAGCCGGATGCGCCGCAGACGGAAGACCAGCTGCCTGCGCAGCAGGAGATCCCGCTATGACCTGGACGTGGTGGATGACGCTGGCCGTGATCCTGGCCGTGCTGCTGCTGATCGGCTGCATCCCCGTGGGCGTCGACGCCGCCTACGGCGAGGGCGGCATCCGGCTGGCGGTGAAGATCTGGCTGTTTCGCCTGCAGCTCCTGCCGCAAAAACCGAAAAAGAAGAAAAAACCAGCCAAAAAGGCTGCTCCAAAGCAAAAAAAGCCAGCGCCGGAAAAACCGGCAGGGGAGGAAAAGCCCAACCCGCTGCTCTCCGGCGGCGTGGACGGCATTCTGGAGCTGCTGGACCTCGGCGTCCAGACGCTCGGCGATCTGCGCCGCAAGCTCCGTGTGGAGGAGCTGACGCTCCATGTCTGCATCGGCGGCAGCGATGATCCGGCGGCGGCCGCCATGCGCTACGGCCGGGCCTGGGCCGCGATCGGCGCGATCACGCCCGCGCTGGACCGGCTCTTCGTCATAAAAAAACGTGACATTCAGCCCGCGCTCGACTATAATGAGACCAGTATGAAAGTCGACGCGCGCCTGATCACTACGATCACCATCGGGCGTTCCCTCGCGCTGGCGCTGCATGCCGGCGTGCGGTTCCTGAAGATATTGAATCAACGAAAAAAGGCGGTGTAACTCCATGAATCATCCTCTGTCTGATATGATGACCAACTCCATGAGCAAGATCCGGGATATGATCGACGTCAATACCGTCGTCGGCGATCCCATCACGACGCCCGGCGGCGTGACCATCATCCCCGTGACGAAGGTCTCCATCGGCTATGGCGGCGGCGGCAGCGATTTCGCCATGAAAAACATGCCCGCGAACCGCGACAATCCCTTCGGCGGCGGCGCCGGCGCCGGGATCAAGATCACGCCGGTGGCGTTTCTGGTCATCCGCGGCGAAAATGTGCGGATGCTCCCGGTCGCGGAGCCCGCGTCCACGTCGGTCGACCGGCTGATCGAGCTGCTGCCCGACCTGCTGGAAAAGGGCGAGGCCTATTTTGCCGAAAAGAAAGCCGCGAAAGAGGCGGAAAAAGCAGCCGAAGAGGCATAAAACCCACGCACCCTGCAAAAGCTTATGCCAGGGTGATGGATATGCTCGATTCGTATAAGCACAGACTGCGCAAAGCGGCGGCGGCATTCTGCGCCGCCGCCTTTTTGCTTGGCAGCGTCCCGGCCGCGCGGGCCGCGTCCGTCTGTCCGCCTCCGCAGGTCAGCGCCGCGTGCGCGGCTTTGATCGATGGGCGGACGGGTCAGACGCTCTATGAAAAGAACGCGGACCGCCGCGCCCTCATCGCAAGCACCACGAAGATCATGACGGGTCTGCTTGTCTGTGAGGCAGGGGAGGCGGACCGGTGCGTGACGGTCCCGGCAGCTGCCGTGGGACTGGAGGGCTCCAGCATGTATCTGAAGCGGGGCGAGACGCTGACGCGGCGGGATCTGCTCTACGGCATGATGCTGCATTCCGGCAACGACGCGGCGCTGACGCTCGCCATCAGCGTATCCGGCAGCGAACAGGCCTTCGTCCGGCAGATGAATCTGCGCGCGCAGGCGCTCGGCCTGCGGCAGACGCATTTCGCCAATCCCCATGGACTCGACAGCGGCGAGAATTACTCGTCTGCGCGCGATCTTGCCATGCTCGCGCAGGCAGCACTGCAGAACCAGCAGTTCCGCACGGTGGTCGGCACGAAGACGATCACCTGCGCCGGCCGGACGCTGACCAACCATAATAAGCTGCTCTGGCGCTACGACGGCTGCATCGGCGTCAAGACCGGCTATACCCGCCACGCGGGCCGCATTCTCGTCAGCGCCGCGGAACGGGGCGAGAGCCAGCTCATCGCCGTCACACTGGCCGACCCGGACGACTGGCGCGATCATGCAGCGCTGCTGGACTACGGCTTTGCCGTTCTGGCGGCCCAGACGCCCGTCTATCCGCAGAACAGGAGGATCGTATGGAAGAACGACTGCAAAAAATTCTGGCGCGCTGCGCCGGCGTCTCCCGCCGCAAGGCTGAGGAGCTGATCGCGGACGGCCGCGTGCGCGTCAACGGCAATACCGCCCGCCTCGGCGAGCAGGCGGACGGGGAGGAGGACGTCATCGAGCTCGACGGCGTCCGCGTCCGGACGCGGCAGGAGCCGGAAAAGATCTACCGCATGCTCTGCAAGCCGCGCGGCTTCGTGACCACCATGCACGACGAAAAGGGCCGCCGCTCTGTCGCCGAGCTGGTCGCGGACCTGCCGGAGCGCGTCTATCCCGTCGGTCGGCTCGACTGCAATTCCGAGGGATTGCTGCTCCTGACCAACGACGGCGAACTGGCCAACGCGCTGATGCACCCCAAAAGGCATGTCGATAAGACCTATCTCGTCTGGGTCAGCAGCTACATAGCCGGCAGCGAGCGCTCGCTCGCGCAGCCGATCGGGATCGACGGCCGTATGACCAGCCCCGCCGAGGTGCAGCTGATCAAAGCCGACGGACCCGTTGCACTGCTCCGCATCACGATCCACGAGGGCCGCAACCGGCAGATCCGCCGCCTGTGCGAACGCGCGGGCCTGACCGTTACGCGCCTGCGCCGCATCCAGGAGGGCCCGCTGCAGCTCGGCGATCTCAGACCCGGCCAGTCCCGCCCGCTCACGCAGACGGAGCTGGAGCGTTTATTTGAAGAAATTCAGAAGTAACCCTTGACAAACCGGAAACTTTTGTGTATGATATCAGGGCTGTCCGAGGTTTGACACGGCCAGCCGATATCATGGAGTGGTATCGAAGCGGTCATAACGAGCACGACTGGAAATCGTGTGACGGTCAAAAGCCGTCCGAGGGTTCGAATCCCTCCCACTCCGCCATAAAGTGAGAGCCCAGCAATCTCAATGATTGCTGGGTTTTTCTTTATGCAATGTGAAAAAGCCGCCCATCCGGGCGGCTTTCTTGCTTAGAACACCACGACCAGCAGCATTTTGAACTGCTCCTGGCCGAATACGGCGTGCGGGTGGCGTGCGGGCATGACGATGGACTCGCCTTCGTGCAGCTCGTACTGGACGCCGTCGATCGTGATGCGGCCCACGCCGTCCAGGCAGGTGGCGAAGGCGTCGCCGCCGGACTCATGCGTGCTGATCTCCTCGCCCTTGTCAAAGGCGAACAGCGTAACGCTCAGCGCGTCGTTCTGCGCCAGCGTCTTGCTGACGACCTGTCCCGGCTGATACGCGACCTGCTCCTTCAGCGTCAGCACCGCCGCCTGCTCCATGTTCTTGATCCCAGTCATATTCACTACCTCTTGTTCAAAGTATCCTTATCTTACCCTGTCCGCCGGAAAAAATATGTTTGATTTCCAAAAGAAACAGAAAGAAGGTGTGTGAGTAAATGCGGCACCTGGGAGTCATTCTGCCGCTTCCCGGAACGGCAGGTATTCGATGAACTTCCTGACTGCGGGCGTCAGGTGAGAGGGGGTTTTGACGGCGAGGCCGATCGGGCGGAAGTAGGGGTTTGCCAGCGGGCGGATCTCGATGCGGTAGGGGATGCGCCGCAGGATCAGATCCGGCAGGATCCCGACGCCGAGCCCGCGTTCTGCCATAGCCATGATCGCAAAATCCTCCCACGTCGTAAACCGGACGTCTGGCTGCACGTGCGCGCGCTCGAGCAGGTCGGAGACCTCGGTCTTTCCGCCGTGCTCCAGCAGCAAAAACGGCAGCCCGTTCAGCGCCTCGATCGGAACGCTCTCATGCACCGCAAGCGGATGGCCGACCGGCAGGACCACCTTGTATTCGTCCTGCTTGAGCAGCATCGTGTCGAATCCCGGCAGCGTCGGCAGCCGCAGAAAGCCGCAGTCTACCCGCCCTTCGCCGATCCAGCGCTCCACCTCGTCATAATCGCCCAGCAGCATTTCATACCCGATGCCGGGATAGTCCCGCTGCAGTGCGGAGAAGATATTCGGCAGCCAGTGGATCGCCACGCTGGCGAACGTCCCGATGCGGACGACGCCCGTCTCGATCCCGTTCATCCGGCAGATCTGCCCCTCAAGTTCAGCGTGGTCGTTCAGGACCTTCCGCAGAAACGGCAGCACCTGTTCTCCGGTCAAGGTCAGGCAGACGCCGCGCTTGCTCCGCTCGAGAAGCGTCATGCCCCATTCCGCCTCCAGATCCGCAACCATCTTGCTGACGGAGGACTGCGCATAATTGAGCGCCTGCGCCGCGCGGGTAAAGCTGCCCGTCTCCAAGGTTTTGACGAGGGTGCGATATTTGAGCAACGGATTTTCCATACTCTATCTATTTCAATCTTCGATTTCATCGATCTGTGATATTCGCTTTTCATATTTTACCGCATCCACTATAGTAATGCAAGAAACATTCGGGAGCGAGGAATATGAAACACAGATCATCAGAACTGGATATGCTGCACGGCCCGCTCGCGGGCAAACTGCTGCGGTTCACGCTGCCGATCGCGCTGAGCAGCATCGTGCAGCAGCTGTTCAACGCGGCGGATACCGCCGTCGTCGGCAGCTTCGGCAGCGCGGACGCGCTTGCGGCTGTCGGGACGAATACCGAGATCATCGCCCTGATCGTCACGTACCCATAGACCCGCGGATACCAGCGGCGGACCAGCAGCTCTACCGCCCCCTTGTCTCCGCCCTTGATCCCGTGCACCAATTCCAGATCCCCGTACTCCACCGCCTCACCGCCTTTTCTGTCAGTATAACGCAAAAGCACCCCCAAAAGGATGAACCCCGCCGAACTTTTTTCATGACAGCAAAAAACCCGGAAGCCTTGCATACAAGACTTCCGGGCAATTTCGTTTTTATTCCCACTCGATCGTTGCGGGGGGTTTGCTGGTGATGTCGTAGCAGATGCGGTTGATGCCGCGGACTTCGTTGACGATGCGGACGGAGATGCGGTCGAGCACGTCGTAGGGGATGCGGGACCAGTCGGCGGTCATGAAGTCGCTTGTATTGACCGCGCGCAGCGCCAGCGTATAGTCATACGTCCGGCCGTCACCCATGACGCCGACGGAGCGCATGGAGGTGAGGACCGCGAAATACTGGCTGAGACTGCGGTCGAGCCCGGCCTTGGCGATCTCGTCGCGGAAGATGAAGTCGGCGTCGCGCAGCGTGTCGAGCTTTTCCTTCGTGATATCGCCGATGACGCGGATGGCAAGACCCGGGCCGGGGAAGGGCTGGCGCATGACCAGATACTCCGGCAGATCCAGCTCGCGGCCGAGCTGCCGGACTTCGTCCTTGAAGAGCATCCGCAGCGGCTCGATGATCTCCTTGAAATCGACATAGTCTGGCAGACCGCCGACGTTGTGGTGGCTCTTGATCACCGCGGACTTGCCAAGGCCGGATTCGATGACGTCCGGATAGATCGTGCCCTGCACAAGATAATCGACAGCGCCGATCTTCTTGGCTTCGACCTCAAATACGCGGATGAATTCCTCGCCGATGATCTTGCGCTTCGTCTCCGGATCGGTGACGCCGGCGAGCTTCGAGAGGAACCGGTCCTCCGCGTTGACGCGGATGAAGTGGATATCCCATTTGCCGAAGGCGGCTTCGACCTCGTCGCCCTCATTCTTGCGCATCAGGCCATGGTCGACAAACACGCAGGTGAGCTGGCTGCCGATGGCCTCGGCCATCAGCGCTGCAGCGACAGAAGAGTCCACGCCGCCGGACAGCGCCAGCAGTGCGCGGCCGGAGCCGACCTTTTCGCGGATGGCGCGGATGGCAGTCTGGCGGTAATCCGCCATGGTCCAGTCGCCGGAGGCGCCGCAGACGGAATAGAGGAAGCGGCGCAAAATTTCGCTGCCCTGGACGGTATGCTGCACTTCCGGATGGAACTGCACGCCGTAGAGCTTCTTTTCCGGACAGGCCATAGCGGCCGTCGGGCAGACGGCGGTCTTCGCAGTGACGGTGAAGCCGTCGGGGACCTGCGAGATGTAGTCGCCGTGGCTCATCCACGTCACGGAGGACGCGGGCAGACCATGGAAGATGGCGCTCTGGGTGTCAAACTCGGTCAGCGTCTTGCCATATTCGCGGGCAGTCGCTTCCGTCGCTGCTGCAACGGTGCCACCCAGCGAATATGCCATGAGCTGGCATCCATAACAGATGCCAAGAACGGGGACCCCGAGCGAAAACAGCGCAGGATCCACGTGCAGGGAAACAGATTCATAGACGCTCTGCGGGCCTCCGGACAGGATGATGCCGATGGGGGCAAGCTTCCGGATCTCGTCAGGGGAGATGGAGCAGGGCTTGACCTCGCAGTAGACGTTCTGCTCACGCACGCGGCGTGCGATGAGCTGGCTGTACTGGGCGCCGAAATCCAGAATGAGGACAGTTTCCATTATGCCTCCTCCTCACGGAAGACGATGTTGCCCGGCTCTGCGCTTTCGATGATGGCGAGCGAATGCAGGTTGACGCCTGCTGCGCGGAGCTTGTCGCCGCCGCCCTGGAAGCCCTTTTCCACGGCGCAGCCGATGCCGACCAGCTCGGCGCCGGCGGCCTGGACGATCTCGCAGAGGCCGCGCAGCGCTTCGCCGCGGGCAAGGAAATCGTCGATCACGAGCACACGGTCGCCCGGGTGCAGCCATTCCTTGGAGACGAGCAGCGTGACCTTCTTCTTGTAGGTATAGGAAAAGATCTCACTCTGATACAGGCCGCCCTCGATGTTGTCGCTCTTGGCCTTTTTCGCATACACCATGGGCTTGCCGTACCGGTACGCGCAGATCGCGGAAAGGGCAATGCCGCTGGCTTCAGCTGTCAGAATGAGATCTACTTTGTCGAGATCAAAGAATTTCTGGAATTCATCAGCGATGCGTCCCATAAACGCACAGTCGACGCGGTGGTTGAGAAACCCGTCGACCTTTACAATGTTTCCGGGCAGAATCTTGCCCTCCTTGACGATGCGATCCTTCAGCTCCTGCATAGCTTCCTCCAAAAACATAATAAAAAATAGACAGCGGGGGATATACCTGCTGCCAATGACAAAAAGCCGCGCGCAGGAACAGACGACCTGCGTGTGCGAACTTCCAATAGTCGCAGCTCTGGCGCTGCGGTAGAAACATCCGGGCCATGTATCCGGAACTATATTGGCAACTGTATGAACTTGATTTCATGCTGGACTTTTCATTCTGCGCATATTATAATCGTTGTCGGATAATAAGTAAAATAGATGTTTTTAATCGTTGCGATTAACTCCATTAATAAACGTAATGACAGGAGGCAGCTATGGCAGTCAAATTGGAGCTTTACCGCGTCTTTCAGGAGGTCGCCCGCATGGGCAATATCTCCGCCGCGGCGCAGAATCTGTATATCTCCCAATCCGCGGTCAGCCAGTCCATCAAGCAGCTCGAAGAGCAGCTGCAGGTACGGCTGTTTTCCAGAAGCACGCGCGGCGTTGTGCTGACGAGCGAGGGGAAGATGCTGCTGGACTATGTCTCGCACGGCCTCGGCCTCATCCAGTGCGGCGAGGAAAAGCTCGCGCAGTCGCGCCAGCTGCTCACGGGCGAGCTGATCATCGGCGCGAGCGACACGGTAACGAAGACCTATCTGGTCTCCCGGCTCGAGGCCTTTCATCAGAACTATCCGGCCATCCAGATCCGCATCCTCAACGGCACGAGCCAGATGGTCCTCGACTATCTGCACGCGGGGCAGGTCGACATCGCCTTTGCCAGCGAGCCGAAGGACAAGGACGCCTATTCCATCCGCCACTGCTTCGATACCCACCAGATCTTCGTCGCCGCGCCGAATTACGACTGTGATTTTGACCGCGCCCACACGCTTGAGGAGATCGCGGCCTTCCCGCTCATCCTGCTCGAGCGCAAGGCGAGCTCCCGCGCCTATGTTGAGCAGTATTTCCAGCAGCACGGCGTCAGCCTGAAGCCGGAGATCGAGCTCGGCTCGCACAACCTGCTCATCTCGCTGGCACGGATCGGCCTCGGCGTCGCATGCGTGACGGAGGAATTTTCGCAGTCCGGCCTCGGCCGGGGCGTGATCCTGCCGGTCCGCACGGCGTTTGAGATCCCGCCGCGCTCGGTCTGCATGTGCACGCTGCGCGACGTCTCGCCGACCTCCGCGGCCAACCGCTTCATGGATTTCATCTCTGAAAGCGACAAAATGACCTACGATATCGGCCATTCCTACCACTTTACCAACGTCTGACGAACGAATCGCCGCCCGCCTCCCCACGGAGGCGGGCAGTGTGCATTTTGCGGAATGCACAAACGATACGGAAAAAAGCAAGGACAATTTGGCGGATTCACGATTGACTTTGCGCATTTAAAGCGGTATAGTAGCAAACATCAAAAGGACGCCGCATGCGCGGCAGAAAGGAGCTTATCATGGCCAAGCGTTATCCGAACAACAAGTCCATCCAGATGAGCTTCCTCTTTATTGAGGCCCGCGAGCAGATCACGGGCCTGTATTACCGCGCGCAAAAAAAGAGACTGTCCGTATAGACCGGTGTTTTTCTTCGTAACCAGAAGGAGGCTCTGTTCCGCGGACAGAGCCTCCTTTTTGTTTTGGACTGCAGCCGCAAGTACGCGGCGCAGCCCCATCCAATCCAGTTCATACATGAGAAAAGGAGCGAAATCAAAATGAAAAAGATGCTTGCACTGCTTCTGGCGCTCGTCATGGTCCTGAGCCTGGCCGCCTGCGCCTCCAGCCAGCCCGCCGCTGCGTCCACCGAGACCGCAGAAACCGCCGAAACGACCGAACCCGCCGCCGAAGAATCCGCCGAGGCTCCGGCCGAGAGCGGCAAGACCTACACCGTCGGCGTCTGCCAGCTGGTCCAGCATGAGGCGCTCGACGCTGCGACCCAGGGCTTTGTCGACGCGCTGAAAGAAGAACTCGGCGACGCCGTCACCGTCGACGTGCAGAACGCCTCCGGCGACTCCGTCAACTGCGGCACGATCGTCAACGGCTTTGTCTCCAAGGGCGTGGACCTCATCATGGCCAATGCAACCCCGGCGCTGACTGCCGCTGTCTCCGCTACGGCTGATATCCCCATCCTCGGCACGTCCATCACGGCCTATGGCGTCGCGCTGGATATCGATGACTTCAACGGCACTGTCGGCGGCAACGTCTCCGGCACATCCGACCTGGCTGACCTGCAGGCGCAGGCCCAGATGATCCTCGACTGGTTCCCCGAGACCAAGACCGTCGGCCTGCTGTTCTGCTCGGCCGAACCGAACTCCCGCTATCAGATCGACGAGGTCCGCAAGGCGCTCGAGGCCCAGGGCGTGACCTGCGAAGAATTTGCCTTCACCGACAGCAACGACGTCTCCTCCGTGACCCAGAAGGCCGCCGACTTCTCCGACGTTGTCTACATCCCGACCGATAACACCGCCGCCTCCAACACCGAGGCCATTGCCAACGTCCTGATCCCTGCCGGCGTTCCCGCCATCTGCGGCGAAGAGGGCCTCTGCCGCGGCTGCGGCGTGGCGACGCTGTCCATCAGCTACTACGATCTCGGCGTGACCACCGGCAAGATGGCCGCGAAGATCCTCAAGGGCGAGGCCGATATCTCCACAATGCCGGTCGAATACACCGACGCGACCCCGAAGTACAACGCTTCCGTCTGCGAGCAGCTCGGCATCACCCCGCTGGACGGCTATGAGGCTATCGAGGGCTAAGATCCCGCATCCCATATTTCCATCCCGGCCGGTCATGGGCACTTCGCCCATGACCGGCGGAACTGCAAAAACCGTTTGCCCCTGCAATCGGCCGATAACCGGAACCCTTTGCCGGTCGATTGCAGGCGCAGACTGACAAGGAGAATGATTATGAGCTTCCTCTCTGCGCTACTCAATTCGCTGCCCGGCGCGGCGGCTCAGGGCCTCATCTGGGGCCTGATGGCCATCGGCGTGTACATCACCTTCCGTATTCTGGACGTTGCGGATCTGACCGTCGACGGCTCCATCGCCACCGGCGGCGCGGCCGCCGTCATACTCATCCGCGCGGGGGTAAACCCGTGGCTGGCCCTGCTGTGCGCGTTTGCCTGCGGTATGCTGGCAGGCTTCGTGACGGGCATGTTCCACACCAAATGCGGCATCCCCGCGATCCTCTCCGGCATTCTGACGCAGCTCGCACTCTACTCCATCAACCTGCGCATCATGGACAGCAAGGCCAATCAGGCCGTCGGCGTGGATAAATATCCGCTGATGGTCTCGCAGCGCTATGTGCGCGAGCTGAGCCTGAAAAATCCGCTTCCGATCCTGCTCCTTTTCACGTTTGCCGTGATCGCGCTGCTGTACTGGTTCTTCGGCACGGAGCGCGGCTGCGCCATCCGCGCCACCGGCGCGAACCAGAATATGGCCCGTGCGCAGGGCATCAACACGAACGCGAACGTCGTTTTTGGCCTCATGCTCTCCAATGGACTCGTCGCCCTCTCCGGCGCGCTGCTCGCGCAGTTCCAGGGTGCGGCGGATGTGAACATGGGCCGCGGCGCGATCGTCATCGGCCTGGCTGCCGTCATCATCGGCGAGGTCATCTTCGGCAAGCTCTTTACGAACTTCGGCCTCAAGCTGCTGGCCGTGTCGATCGGCGCGGTGATCTACTATTTCGTGCTCCAGATCGTCCTGCAGCTCGGCCTCAACACGAACGACCTCAAGCTCATCACGGCGCTGATCGTCGCGCTGTTCCTGGCCATCCCGTACTGGAAGGGCAAGATGTTCCGCGGCAAGGCAAAAAAGGAGGAAACACACCATGCTTGAACTCATCAATGTGTGCAAGACCTTTAACCCCGGCACCGTCAACGCAAAGACCGCGCTGAACGATCTGAACCTGACTCTCAACGACGGCGATTTCGTCACCGTCATCGGCGGCAACGGCGCGGGCAAGTCGACCATGCTGAACGCCATCGCGGGCTCCTTCCAGATCGACAGCGGTAAGATCGTCATCGACGGCACCGACGTCACCGGCCTGCCGGAGCATAAGCGCGCGGCCTTCCTCGGCCGTGTGTTCCAGGACCCGATGATGGGCACCGCGCCCACCATGCAGATCGAGGAGAACCTGGCCCTCGCCGCCCGCCGCGGGCAGCACCGCGGCCTCCGCTGGGGCATCACCAAGGCTGAACGCGCCGAATACCAGAAGCGGCTGCACGCGCTGGATCTTGGCCTCGAGGACCGGATGACCGCGAAGGTCGGCCTGCTCTCCGGTGGCCAGCGGCAGGCGCTGACGCTTCTGATGGCGGCCCTGCAGCAGCCGAAGCTGCTGCTGCTCGACGAGCATACCGCGGCCCTCGACCCGCGTACGGCGGCCAAGGTCCTCGACCTGTCTGACCGCATCGTGCAGGAGCACGGGCTGACCACGCTCATGATCACCCACAACATGAAAGACGCCATCGCGCACGGCAACCGCCTCATCATGATGGACGCCGGCCAGGTCGTGGTGGACGTGTCCGGCGAGGAAAAGAAGAAGCTGACCGTGCCGGATCTGCTCGCCATGTTCTCCCGCGCCAGCGGCAGCGATGAGGCGAACGACAAAATGCTCCTTTCCTGAATCCGTTTTCAGGCCCCGGGACCGCAGTCCCGGGGCTTTTTCCGAAAAATCAAAAAACCTTCAGCAAAGGGGCTTGACATTCCGCCGGATATCCCGTATAATGCATCGGACACAAAAAAGGAGGAAACGACCATGCGCTATCTGCTTCAAAACGCACAGATCCTCTCCTCGGGCGGCGTATTTCGTGCCGCGGATGTTTTGCTTTCGGGCGGAAGAATTGTTTCCATTGGTGATCGTATTTCCTGTCACGCAGATGCTGTTTCCATTGATCTTCATAAGGCTGTCTTATTTCCCGGTTTCGCTGATGTGCATGTACATCTTCGTGAACCGGGATTTTCTTATAAAGAGACGATCCGGACCGGCACGCTTGCCGCGGCCCACGGCGGCTTCGCCCACGTCGCGGCCATGCCGAATCTCGACCCCGTGCCGGACTGCGCTGCCGCGCTGGCCGTGCAGCGCGCGATCATCGAAAAAGACGCGCTCGTCCACGTCCATCCCTACGGCGCCATCTCCGTCGGTGAGAAAGGGGAGCGGCTCGCGGATCTTGAAGGGCTCGCGCCAGGTGTCATCGCGTTTTCCGACGACGGCCGCGGCGTGCAGTCGGAAAGCCTCATGCGCGAGGCCATGACCAGGTGCCATGCGCTCGGTAAGATCCTTGCCGCGCACTGCGAGGACAACAGCCTCCTGCACGGCGGCTATATCCACGACGGCGCGTATGCCCACGCCCACGGCCGCCGCGGCATCTGCTCCGAGAGCGAGTGGGGGCCGATCACCCGGGACCTCCGGCTCGCCGAGCAGACCGGCTGCGCATACCACGTCTGCCACGTCTCCACGAAGGAAAGCGTCGCCCTCATCCGCGCAGCCAAGCGCCGCGGCGTGGACGTCACCTGCGAGACCGCGCCGCATTACCTGACCTTCACCGACGAAGACCTGCAGGAGGACGGCCGGTTCAAGATGAACCCGCCCCTGCGCGCGCGGGAAGACCGCGACGCGCTGATCGAGGGCCTGCTTGACGGGACGATCGACATGCTGGTGACCGACCACGCCCCGCACAGCCGGGAAGAAAAGGCCCAGGGGCTGGAAAAGAGCGCCATGGGCGTCGTCGGGCTCGAGACGTCGTTTGCCGCAAGCTACACGGCGCTGGTCCAGACCGGCATCCTGCCGCTTGGAAAGCTTGTCGACCTGATGCACGGCGCGCCGATGCGCCGCTTCGGCTGCGGCACAGAGCTGGCCGAGGGCCAGCCCGCCGACCTGACGGCCTTTGATCTGACCAAAACCTACACCGTCGACCCCGAAACGTTCCTGACCATGGGCCGTGCCACGCCGTTTGCCGGACGTGCGCTGACGGGCGTGTGCAAGCTCACGATGATCGGCGGGGAACCCGTCTGGAAGGAGGAAACGCTTTGAAAGAAGTCCTGTTTACCATCACGGAGAACCGGCCGCTTGCCCCGCAGGCCTATGCCCTGCGCCTTTGCGGCGACACCTCGGCCATCACCGCGCCGGGGCAGTTTCTGGAGCTGCAGCTGCCGGGCTTTTTCCTGCGCCGCCCGCTGTCCGTCTGCGACTGGGATGATGCCGGCGTGACCATCCTCTACAAGGTCGTCGGCAAAGGCACCGACTGGCTCTCGCAGTGCCGGCCGGGGCAGACGCTCGGGGCGCTGACCGGCCTTGGCAACGGCTTTGACGTTGCCGCCTGCGGCGAGACCACGCTGCTCATCGGCGGCGGGATCGGCGTGCCGCCGATGTACGGCCTTGCCCGCCGCCTGCTCGCGGCAGGGAAGACGCCCAACGCCATCCTTGGCTTCAACACCGCGCAGGAGCGGTTTTACGAAGAAGAATTCCGCGCCCTCGGCGTGCAGACCGTCGTCACGACGGCGGACGGCAGCTATGGCGTGCGCGGCTTTGTGACCGATGCTCTGCCGGAAGTCTACGATACCTTCTGCGCCTGCGGGCCACTGCCGATGCTGCGCGCGCTCTGCCGCGCAGCGGACAAGCCGGGCTTTCTCAGCCTGGAGGCCCGGATGGGCTGCGGCTTCGGCGCCTGCATGGGCTGCACGATCGAAACGCTGAACGGCCCGAAGCGCGTCTGCCGCGAGGGCCCGGTATTCAGAAAGGAGGAGCTGCTATGGTAACGACAAACGTCACGCTCTGCGGCCGGGAGCTGGAAAATCCCATCATCCCCGCCAGCGGCACCTTCGGCTACGGATATGAGTTCGCGGAGCTCTACGATATCAACTGCCTCGGCACATTTTCCTTCAAGGGCACGACCCTGCACCCGCGCACCGGCAACGCGCAGCCGCGCATCGCGGAAGCGCCGGGCGGGATGCTCAACGCCGTCGGCCTGCAGAATCCCGGCGTCGACGCGGTGATCGCCGAGGAGCTGCCGAAGCTGCAGCGCGTCTTCCGAAAGCCGGTCATGGCCAACGTCAGCGGCTTCTCCATCGAAGAATACGTCGAGGTCTGCCGGAGGCTGGACGCATGCGGGCAGGTCGGCTGGCTGGAGGTCAATATCTCCTGCCCGAACGTACACGGCGGCGGCATGAGCTTCGGCACCGACCCGAAGGCCGCCGCAGCCGTGACCCGGGCCGTGAAGGACGCAGTCCAGAAGCCCGTGATCGTCAAGCTCTCGCCCAACGTCACGAGCATCGCCGACATCGCGAGGGCCTGCGAGGACGCGGGCGCCGACGCGGTCAGCCTCATCAACACGGTGCTTGGCATGCGCATCGACCTGCGCGGCAAGAAGCCGCTGCTGGCCAATAAGACCGGCGGCATGTCCGGCCCGGCCATCTTCCCGCTGGCGGTGCGGATGGTCTGGCAGGTCTATGAGGCCGTCCGCATCCCCATCATCGGCATGGGCGGCGTCCGAACGGCGGAGGACGTGCTCGAGCTCATGCTCGCCGGAGCGACGGCGGTCGAGGTCGGCGCGGCCAATCTGGTCGACCCCTTTGCCTGCCGCGATCTGGTAAACGATCTGCCGCGGGTCATGGAACACTATCACATAAAAAATCTGAACGATATTATAGGAGGCGCACATCATGGGTAAAGACGTCATCATCGCCCTGGACTTTGACAGCAAGGAGAAAACGCTCGCGTTTCTCGACCGGTTCACCGGCAAAAAGCCGTTCGTGAAGATCGGCATGGAGCTGTTCTACGCCGAGGGCCCGTCCATCGTCCGCGAGATCAAGGCCAGAGGCCACCAGATTTTCCTCGATCTCAAGCTGCACGACATCCCCAACACCGTCAAAAAGGCCATGGCCGTCCTGTCCTCGCTGGACGTGGATATGGTGAACCTCCACGCGGCAGGCACCCGCGCCATGATGACCGCCGCGCTCGAGGGCCTGACCCGCGCTGACGGCACGCGCCCGCTGCTCATCGCCGTCACGCAGCTGACCTCCACCAGCCAGCAGAGCATGGAAGAGGAGATCGGCATCCACGCGCCGCTGGCCGACGTCGTCATCGACTACGCGAAAAACGCGCAGGCCGCAGGGCTTGACGGCGTGGTCTGCTCGCCGCTCGAGGCAGGGAAGATCCACGAGGCCTGCTCCGGCAGCTTCGTGACCGTCACGCCGGGCATCCGCTTCGCCGACGCGAAGGCGGACGATCAGGTCCGCATCACCACCCCCGAAAAGGCCAGAGCCATCGGCTCGGATTACATCGTCGTCGGCCGTCCCATCACGCAGGCTGCCGACCCCGTCGCAGCCTACCAGCGCTGCCTGCAGGAATTCGTCGGATAACAGAAAGGAGCAGACTATGGAATCTACCGCACGCCGCATCGCAGAGGATCTGCTGTCGATCCGCGCCGTATTCTTCCGGCCGGACGAGCCGTTCACCTGGGCCAGCGGCATCAAAAGCCCCGTCTATTGTGACAACCGCCTCATCCTGACCGCCCCGGACGTCCGCACCGAGGTGGAGACCGCCCTCATGCAGACCATCCGCCGCGAATACCCGGACGCGGAGGTCCTCATGGGCACCAGCACCGCCGGGATCGCGCATGCCGCCATCACCGCGCAGATGATGGGCCTGCCGATGGGCTACGTCCGCTCGTCGAGCAAGGACCACGGCCGCCAGAACCAGATCGAAGGGCGGCTGGAAAAGGGCCAGAAGGTCGTCGTGGTAGAGGATCTGATCTCCACGGGCGGCAGTGTCCTTGAGGTCGTGAACGTGCTGCGGGAGGCCGGGGCGGAGGTGCTCGGCATCGTGAGCATCTTCACCTACGGCATGAAAAAGGGCCTGGAGCGGCTGGCCGCCGCCAAAGTCAAAAATGTCAGCCTGACGAACTTCGACGTGATCGCGCAGGTCGCCGCCGAACAGAAGTATATCAAACCCGAGGACGTCGCCCGGCTCCTGCAGTTCCGGAATGACCCCTCGGACGAATCTTGGATTGGAGGAACAAACTGATATGAACCACCTGATCGACATTCTGCAGCTCAGCACCCAGGAGATCGACGAACTGGTCGCCAAGGCCAACGACATCATCGCCCGCCCGGAGGCCTATGCCCACAAGTGCGACGGCAAGATCCTCGCCACGCTGTTCTTTGAGCCTTCCACCCGGACGCGTCTGAGCTTCGAGTCCGCCATGCTCTCGCTCGGCGGCAAGGTCCTCGGTTTCTCGTCCGCCAGCAGCTCGTCTGCGTCGAAGGGCGAGAGCGTCTCCGATACCATCCGCACTGTCAGCTGCTATTCCGATATCATCGCCATGCGCCACCCGAAAGAGGGCGCGCCGCTCGTCGCCTCCATGCACTCCGAGGTCCCCGTCATCAACGCCGGTGACGGCGGCCACAACCACCCGACGCAGACGCTCACGGACCTGCTCACCATCCAGCGCGAGAAGGGGAGATTCAACGACCTGACCGTCGGCTTCTGCGGCGACCTCAAGTTTGGCCGCACTGTCCACTCGCTCATCAGCGCACTCAGCCGTTACACCGGCATCAAGATCGTGCTCATCTCCCCGGAAGAGCTGAAGCTGCCGAGCTACGTCAAGAACGAAGCACTCAAGAAGCACAACATCCCCTATGAGCAGACCACGGACCTCGAGGCCGTCATGCCGCAGCTCGATATCCTGTACATGACCCGCGTGCAGCGCGAACGCTTCTTCAACGAAGAGGACTACCTGCGTCTGAAAGACAGCTACATCCTCACCCCGGAAAAGCTCCGGACGGCGAAGCCGGATCTGTGCATCCTGCACCCGCTGCCCCGCGTCAACGAGATCTCCGTCGCCGTCGACGACGACCCCAGAGCCTGCTACTTCAAGCAGGTCAAAAACGGACGCTATATCCGCATGGCGCTGATCCTCAAGCTGCTTGGTATTGAATAAGGGAGGGCTACCACATGATTATTGATGCGATTTCCAACGGTATTGTCATTGACCATATCTCCGCCGGCAAGGCGATGTACCTGTACAACATCCTTGGCCTCGACCAGCTCGACTGCTCCGTGGCGCTGCTCAAAAACGTCGTCAGCAGCAAGCTTGGCCGCAAGGATATCATCAAGATCGACCGCATCCTGGACCTCGACTGGGACGTGATCGGCTACGTCGACCCCGGCATCACCGTCAACATCATCAAGGACGGCCAGCGCGTGGAAAAGCGCCAGCTGAAGCTGCCGGAGCGGATCCGGAACGTCATCCGCTGCAAAAACCCGCGCTGCATCACCTCCGTCGAGCAGGAACTGCCGCAGATCTTCACGCTCACCGACCGTGAAAAGCGCACCTACCGCTGCCTCTACTGTGAGACCAAAGCCGAGCGGCAGTAAATAGAAGAAAGAAAAAGCAGAGGGGGCAGCCCCTCTGCTTTTTTGCGCCCGCCGCTTCAGACCTCCTGCGTGTAGCCCTGCAGCGCTTGCTGCAGGGCAGCGAGCGCCTTTTTTTCGATGCGGGAGACATAGGAGCGGCTGATGCCGCATTTCGCCGCGATCTCCCGCTGCGTGAGCGGCGTGCGGTCGCCAAGGCCGTAGCGCAGGGTGATGACCATCCGCTCCCGCGGCGACAGCACTGTGTCCATGACCTCGTAGAGCTTCCGGTAGGTCTGCCGTGCGCTGAGATCCTCGAACAGATCCTCATCCGAGCACAGCACATCCATCAGCGACAGCGCGTTCCCGTCCTTCCCGGTCTCAATGCAGTCCGAAAGCGAAACATCCCCCGCCGTCTTCCGCATCGACCGAAAATACATGAGGATCTCATTTTCTACACATCTGGCGGCGTAGGTGGCGAGGCGGGCGCCTTTGGCGGCGTCGAAGGTGGAGATGCCTTTGATGAGGCCGATGGTGCCGATGGAGATCAGGTCTTCCTGATCGGCGGACTGAGAATAGTACTTTTTCATGATGTGCGCGACGAGGCGGAGGTTGCGTTCGATGAGAATGTTGCGGGCTTCCAGATCGCCTTCGGCGGCTCTGGCCAGATACATGCGCTCTTCCTCGGCGGTCAGCGGCTTGGGGAAGGAGCCGCCACCGGAAATGCGCAGGGATGTGAGCATACTGCTGAGCATCAGCCATACTGCTGCGGAAAGCATAAGCTTTCACCTCCAGAGAAAGCCTATGTCCGACCGGCAAGTCCAGATTCCCGTTTACAAGAAATAAGAATTCTGTTATTCTGGAAAAAGACTTGACTGTAAAGCCGCTTGATACGCTACAGTGACGGCAGGAGGGATGCATATGACCATTCGTGAGATCGAAGCGCTGTCCGGCATGACGCGCGCGAACATCCGTTTTTATGAATCCGAAGGACTGCTCACGCCGAACCGCATGGAAAACGGCTACCGCGATTATACAAGATCGGACCTTGACACGCTGCATAAGATCCGGCTGCTGCGCGCGCTGGGGCTTGGGATCGACGAGATCCGGAAGCTCTCGGCAGGGGAGACGGCGCTGGGCGAAGCGCTTGAAAGCCGCCTGTCTGCGATGCAGGAAGAACAGCGGACGCTCGTGCGTGCAGAGGAGGTCGCACGAGCGATGCTGCAGGCGCACGCGGACTATGCGACGCTCGACACCGGGCGCTATCTTGCGGCGCTGGAAGCCGGCGCGCAGACGGCTCTGCAGCAGGATGTGCAGCCGAAGCTGCATGTGCCCTGGCGGCGGTTTTTCGCGCGGATGATCGATCTGCTTCTGTACGATCTGACGTGGATGGTGATCCTGACGTCTGCCGGTCTGTGCGCGGCGGGAAATCGCGGCGTGACGCTGTTAAATGATTTTCTGGCACTTCTGACCATGCTCCTGCTCGAGCCGCTGCTGCTGCAAAAGACCGGCACGACGCTTGGCAAGTGGCTGCTCGGCCTGTCAGTCCGGAACCTCAGCGGCGCGAAGCTGCGCTACTCCGAGGGGCTGGACCGGACGGCGCGGCTCATCTGGCGCGGCTTGGGCGCGGGGATCCCCATTTACTGCTGGGTGCGCCTGTATAAGAGCTGCTGCGCGGAAAAGAAGGAAGAACCACTTGACTGGGAAGGGGAGTCTGAGCAGATGGCAAAGCCGTTTGGCTGGAAGCGCGGACTTGCCGCGATCCTGGCGGCAGCGGTCATGCTTGCCGCGGGCGTCTGCGGCTCCCTCGCGGCCATCGGCCCGCGCTATTGCGGCGAGATCACCGTCGAACAGTTCGCAGCCAACTTTAACCGCAGCGCATCCCAGCTCAGCACGCAGAATGCAGGAAAATTGACCAGGGACGGAGTCTGGACGAGCAGGGACACAAACACGTTTCTTTTGATGAATGTACCGCCGTTCGGCTATGAGACGGATGAAAACGGGAGGCTGCAAAGCGTTTGCATCGAGGCCGACGGCGGCGCTGCATTCGGTGCCCGGCCGACCGGACTGATACAGCTGGCGCTGTATGCCTTCGCGGGCGCGCAGAAGGGACATATCTGCTTCAACCGCGCGATCATGGACGTGACGAAACGGTTGAAAGCGCAGCCGCAGGAGGCATTCAGCACTGTCGTGGACGGCGTAGCGGTCGATTATCAGTACCGCGCCGAGGGGAACTGCTACCGGCTGATGATGACAAAAACAGGGGTTGACAAATAGAGACTATCGTGATAGTCTGTACATAGACGATTGCAATAGTCTGAAAGGAGGACACCCGATGAAGCTGTTTGATTCGGAGTGGAAGGTCATGGAAGTCCTATGGCAGGACGGCGATACCACAGCGAAGGAGCTCTCGCTGCGGCTGGCCGATTCCGCCGGGTGGAACAAGAACACGACCTACACTGTCATCAAAAAATGCGTGGAAAAGGGCGCCATCGAGCGGCGGGAGCCGAATTTCCTCTGCCATGCCTGCATCACGAAGGAGGCGGCGCAGCAGGAGGAGGCGGATACGCTGCTCGATAAGGTCTTCGGCGGCTCGGCAGAGCTGCTGTTCGCGTCGGTCCTGAGCGGGCGGAAGCTCAAGAAAGAGGAGCTGGAACGCCTGCGTGCGCTGGTGGAGGCGCAGGAGGGATGAGCGGGTTCCAAGCTGCGGCGGTGAGCGGCAGTGTGATGATCCTCGTGATCGCGCTGCTGCGGTTGGCCGCCGGAAAACGGTTGCCGCGGGCGCTGTTTCCGGCGCTGTGGTGCGCGGCGGCGTTTCGGCTGCTGCTGCCGGTGCGGCTGCCGTCCGCGCTGAGCGTCTGGAATCTGACCGCAGGTGAAAGCCGTGCAGCCCGGACGGCCGCGCAGATCTCCGAACACCTGACGCCGTTTCCGTCCCTGACAGCGGATCCCGCAGCGCAGGAGGCCGCGGCGCGGCTTTCTCTGCCCGGTTTGATCTGGGCGGCGGGGGCGCTGCTGCTGGGCGCGTATTTTCTTGTCGGCTGGCTCCGGTTCACGCGCCGGTTCGCCGGTGCGGCTCCGGTCGGGAACGAAACGATCGACAGCTGTGTGGAAGCCTTCGGCTTCCGGCGTCCTCCTGTCATTCGCTGCACAACGGACAGCCGTGCGCCGCTGACCTATGGTGTCCGGCGGCCGGTCGTCCTGCTCCCGGCAGACCTGCTGGCCGACCGGGAGGCGCTGCGGATGATCCTGACCCATGAACTTGCGCATATCCGCCGCAGGGACTGCCTGCGGAAGCTCCTGTTTACCCTGTGTCTGTGCGTGTACTGGTGGAACCCGGTCTGCTGGGGGATGGTCCTGCTGGCCAACCGGGATCTGGAGCTGGCCTGCGACGCCCTGACGCTCCGCTATCTCGGCAGGGACCGGCGTAAAACGTACGCGCTGACACTTCTGGAGCTTGCCGCGCGGCAGGCGCAGCCGCATCCGCTCTGCAGTGGATTTGGAAAGCCCGCGGCGGAAGAAAGGATCCAGGCAATCATGAAAGCAAAGAAGATCCCAGTCTATCTGACCATTCTGGCCGTTGTGCTGGCGGCCGCCGTTGTGACGGTCTTCGCCACGCAGGCGGAACCGGCCGCTGCGCCGGAAGCCCCGGCCGCTCCGGTGCAGACAGCACAGCCGGAGGCGAGCACCCCGGACGAAGTCACGCTCGAGATCCCGCAGACGGCTTCCATCGAGGAAAGCCAGCCCGCGGACGCCGCACCCGAACCGGCGGCACAGCCGCAGTACGTCTTCCCGCTGGAAGACGCGGACGCAGCTGTGCTGCAGAGCTTCGGTTACAGGGACGTCGCGGGTGTCAGCGTGGATGGAGCGGCCAAGCAGGCGTTCCACGCCGGCGTCGATCTGGAGGCGGCGGAGGGGAGCAGCGTGCTGGCCGTTGCAGACGGAACCGTTGCAGCTAGTACGTATGACATGGTCTACGGCAACCAGATCACCATTCAGCACGCGGACGGCATGCTGACGACCTACAGCCATCTGAGCGAGCGCCTTGTCTCGGAGGGCGACAGCGTCCGGCAGGGCCAGATCATCGGCCGTTCCGGCGCGACCGGTTGGGTGACCGGCCCGCACCTGCATCTGGACGTGCAGGTGAACGGCGAATACGTCGATCCGCCGGAAGCCCTCGGATAAGCATTTCCCATCACAAACAACCAAAAAGCCCCTGTACCGGAGCAACACCCGGTACAGGGGTCTTTGTCTTTTCAGGAATGCAGCGCCTGATGCTCCTTCAGAAGCTCTTCGTGTAGCTCCAGAATGGTCCAGCCCTTGTTTTCATCGGTCAGGACAGCCTTGAGTGCCACGGGCGGGAGCTTGCTCTGCTTCATCGCCTGCAGAAACAGCTGCAGCCGCTCGTCGGTGAAGTGGGCGAAGACGAGAAGCTGACCGGAGAAATCCTCCCCGTCATAAAAGGTCTCGAAGCTGCTAAGATCACCGGTCAGCGCGCCGACGGCATTGAGATACTCCCATTTTTCCACCACGCGGACCTTCGCGCCCAGCCGCATGGCCGCCATGCGGAGCTTGGAAAGCTGCTTGGCAGGGAAGTGGACGGCGAGAACGATCGGCGTCATGCCTGCACCTCCCCGGGCATCTGGCGCAGGAAGCCGGCCCACATGAGAAGCCCGGCCAGCGACCAGAAATAGGCCATCATATACGGCTCTTCGAAGATGTTTTCGAACCCGCAGTGGACCAGCACACCGCAGAGTCCCGCGAAGATCCCCGCGCACAGCGGATACAGGCGGCTGAGCCCCTGCTTTTTCTGCTGCGCTGTGCGGTAGAGCGCGCGGCAGGCGTTCGCAAGAAAGCCGAGCACGGTCAGAACGAACGCGGCCAGACCCGTATAGCCCATCTCGATCATGAGCTTGAGGTAGTAATTGTCGACGTAGAAATAGTCCTGATGGTCGATGACCTGATTCTGCATGGCGACAGCGCCGCCGAACATACCGAGCCCCACGCCGGTCAGCTTCCCGCGCTGCTCGAGCAGCGTCAGCGCGACGAGCTTGCGCCCGGCGCGGCCGCCGGAGGTATTGGCCTCGGCAAAATCAGCCGTGAACAAAAAGCCGATACGGCTGCGCACGAACGGCAGCGTGCAGGCCACGCAGGCTGCGGCCAGCAGCAGCACGAGCAGCCGCCGGTCGACCAGCAGCACGAAGATCACGATCGCGAGCGCCAGCGCCATCCACGCGGCGCGGGACATCGTAAACAGGCAGCCGAAGCACATGCAGAGCGCGCAGATCCACGCAGCGATCTGCAGTTTCCGGTTTTTCGTGCAGTAAGCAAGACCGGCCGCCATGGGGGCGAACATGGTCATGAAATCGCCCATGATGTTGGGGCTTCCGAAGATGGAGTACACGCGCGTGCGGACCGAGGTCTCCGTATGCGTCATCCAGCTCGAGGGGATGGGGACGGCGACGATATACTGGTACACGCCGTGCAGCGCGATCACCGTCGCGAGCACCACGAGCGCAAGATACACGCGCATAAAGTCCCTGTCGTCATGCACGAGGCGCGTGACGAGGAAGAACCAGAGCATGTACTGCACCGTCGCGCGGAAGCCGGAGATCTGGATGGAGTAGTACGGCGTGACGACGTTCATGAGAACGAAGCAGACCGTCAGGAATATGCACACCGGCAGATCCAGCGGATTGCAGCCGGTTTGCAGCGGCGTTTCGCGGCCGAGGCGCTCATAGACCACGCAGCCCAGCGCCAGCAGCATCAGGCATTCATCCCAGCACGACGACAAGACCGGCACGGCCAGCAGATCGCGCAGCACATAGTCGATGATGACATACATGGAGAGCGCGAACAAAATCACGCCGTGCAGCCCGTCGGAAAACAGCCAGGAGAACAGGCGGCTGTTTTGCCCGCAACGCACGAAAAAGCGCCAGATGCGGCAAAGCAGCGAGTGATCCAGGCAGTCCTTCAGCCCGTGCCGCGCGGCAAGGCGGGCGTTCTGCCGTTCAAAGCGCTTCGCCGCCCGGCTTTCGCGCGTCGGCGCGTCAGCGCTCGCCAGCCGACAGATGCACCACGCGCGCGTCCGGCTCGAGCGCCACGTGCGGCTCAGAAAGGTCAGGACCTTGCTCGAATGCGCCAGCGCCGAAAACCAGCCGCCGATGGCGAGCAGCACCCGCCACAGAAGGCTCGATGTCAGCAGCTCAGCCATCGGTGACCTCCAGCGCACAGATCAGACCCGTCAGCTCAAACTCGCTCGTCTTGAGGATGTATTCATAGCCCACGCGCACCTCCTGCGGCCCGACCTTGTAGACGTTGCCGGTGAAGGAGGCGTCGGCCTCGACGGTGATGAACAGCGTCTGGTGGCCATTGTCGGCGTTATAGGTCTCGCTGCGGACGTCTGTGATGGACGCGGCGATGACCTTGGAGTCGTTGACCAGCGATTTGCCGGTCTGCGTCTCGGCATATGCGGCGATATCGGCAGGGACGTCTTCGATCTCGACGGTATAGACGGCCTTCTTCGCAGAGCCGGTCACGGCGGCCGCGGCCTTTCTGCCGCCCAGCTTCCATGCAACGGCCGCGATCACAGCGACGATCAGGATCACGACCAGCAGGTCGATCAGATTGATCTTACCGAACAGACGGCCTTTTTCATCAATGAGTTTCATGCGGTACCTCCCAAAGAGTTTGCTTGATTTGCTTTCTTTCATAGGGTATAATCAAAGTGCCGGATACCGGCACGATATTCTATTTTACTGTATCTTACCGCAAGAAACAAGTGGTAATTCAAAAATGAGGGTTCCAATATGAAAGTGATAACACTGATCTCGGGCGGCGACATCGGCGGCGCGAAGACGCACGTGCTGTCGCTGCTGCATGGTCTTGGAAAGACGGAGCAGGTGCGGCTCGTCTGTTTCCGCGAGGGTGAATTTGCCGAGGACGCCCGGAAGCTTGGTATCGACACCTGCGTGATGGAGGTTTCCGTCGGCGCGGCTATCGGGCGGCTCACGCAGATGATCCGTGAGGAGGGCTTTCAGATTATCCATTGCCACGGCGCGCGCGCAAATCTGACCGGCGCGATCCTTCGCCGGAAGGTCCGCGTGCCGATCGTCACGACGGTCCATTCCGATTACCGGCTGGACTATCTCGGCAGGCCCCTGCACCGCCTGACCTACGGCACGATCAATACCATCGCGCTGCGCATGTTCGACTATCACATCGGCGTATCCGACGCGATGGCCCAGCTGCTCATCTCCCGAGGCTTTGACCCGCAGACGATGTTTGCCATCTACAACGGCATCGATTTTACCCCGGTCACGCTGAAGCTCGGGCGGGAGGACTATCTGCGCTCGGTTGGCCTGGAGGTGCAGGACGATACCGTCGTCTTCGGCATCGCCGCGCGGCTCGACCCGGTCAAGGATATGCCGACGCTCATCCGCGGCTTTTCCATCGCCGTCAAAGATCACCCGAATATCCGCCTGCTGATCGCGGGCGAGGGCGAGCAGCGCCAGATGCTCGAAGCGCTTGCCGCGCAGACCTGCCCGCCGGGCACGGTCGTGTTCGCGGGCTGGGTCACGGATATGGACAGCTTCTACCACGCGCTCGACGTCAACACGCTCACGTCCATCTCCGAGACCTTCCCCTACGCCATCACCGAGGGCGCGCGCATGCGCTGCGCGACCATCGCGTCGAATGTCGGCGGCATCCCGTATATCATCGAGCACGGCGTGACCGGTCTGCTCTTTGAGCCGCAGAACGCGGAGGCGCTCGGCGCGTGCATGACGCGGCTGGCCGAATCGCGCGCCATGCGCGAGCAGCTGGGCGAGAATCTCTACGAAAAGGCTTCGCACGAATTCTCCATCGACGCAACGGTCGGCAAGCAGATCGAGATCTACCAGACCATCCTGCGCCGCACCGCGCAGCCGAAGAAGAAAAAATCCGGCGTGCTCATCTGCGGCGCCTACGGCAAGGGCAACGCTGGCGACGACGCGATCCTGAAGGCCATTCTCGCGCAGCTCAAGGCCATCGACCGGGATATGCCCATCTATGTCATGTCGCACGACCCGGCGCAGACGAGGCTGTGCTATCACGTCGGCTCGGTGCATGTGTTCGACCCGTTCGCGTTCTGGCCGCTCATGCGGAAGGCGAAGCTGTTCGTCTCCGGCGGCGGCAGTCTCATCCAGAACGAGACGAGCACGCGCTCACTCAATTATTATCTCACTACCATCCGCATGGCCCACGCTGCGGGCTGCCGCGTCATGATGTACGGCTGCGGCATCGGCCCGGTGAGCGGCGAGGCGAATCGCCGCCATACCGCCCGCATCCTCAACCGCTGCGTCGACCGCATCACGCTGCGGGAAGATCTTTCCCGCCGGGAGCTTGCGGACATGGGCGTGACGGAGCCGAAGATCACCGTCACGGCCGACCCGGCCCTGCTGCTGCAGCCGGCCTCCGGCGGCGCGGTGGACAGCTATTTCCTGAGCAATGACCTGGACCCGGACGGCAAGTACGCCATGTTCGTCCTGCGGCCGTGGAAAAATCTCTCGCAGCATTCGCAGGCGATCGTGGATGCGGCTGATTATGTAAACAAAACCTATGGCCTGACGCCCGTTTTCGTCGCGCTGGAGCCGACGCGGGATCTGGAGATCAACCGCACCGCGGCCAGCATGCTGACCTGCAGGACCGTCGTATTGCCTGCGCCGCGGGATGAGCAGCTGACCATCGGCATGATGCAGAAGATGCGGGTGATCGTGTCCATGCGCCTGCATGCGCTGATCTTCGCGTCGTCCGTCGGCGCGCCGCTGGCCGCCATCTCGTATGACCCGAAGGTCACGGGCTTCATGGCCTATCTCGGTCAGGAGCACTGCATGGAGCTCGCGGACGTGACAAAGCCTGCGCTGTGCCGGCTGGTAGAGGACACCATGCAGGCAGCGCAGCCCTATTCGACGGACCGGCTGAAAACCCTCGCGGCGGAAAATGAGACGGCCGCGCGGGAGCTTCTGGAGGAATCGAAATGAGAAAGATCGTTTGTCTGGCCACCTCGCCGTGGTACCCCATCCCGACACGCAAGCAGCAGGTGATGAGCCGCATCCCGGACGCCGAGATCCTGTATTTTGATCCGTCGGTCACGTATCTGGCCCCGCTGAAGGACAAAGCGGCAAGACCCGGCCTCAGCAATTACAAAAAGGAGGGCGTGCACCCGCAGGAGAATATTACCGTCTACAGTCTGCCGCCGGTGCTGCCGTTCTTTTACAAATTCCGCTGGATCAACAAGCTCAACCAGCGCCGCATGGCGCGGTTCGTGCGCCGGAAGATGCAGGCGCACGGATTTACCGACGTCTTGCTCTGGGTCTACTCGCCGGTGACGGCGGATCTCGTGGATCTGGTGCCGCATAAGGGGCTGGTCTATGACTGCGTTGACCGGCACTCGGCCTACGGCGGGCTGATGGACCCCGCGCTCGTCGACCGGATGGAGCTGGAGCTGGCAGGGAAGACCGACCGGACCTTCGCCACCGCCGACGCGCTGGCCGAGCGGCTGCGTGCCGCGCAGCCGAACACGGTCATGATCCCGAACGGCGCGAATTTTGAGCGTTTTGTACAGGCAGCGCAGCCGCAGCCTGTGCCGGAGGATCTGCGGGACATCCCGCACCCCATCTTCGGCTTCGTCGGCGCGCTGCAGAGCTGCATTGAGTATGACTATCTGGAAGCAGCCGCGAAGGCCCGCCCGGACTGGAGCTTTGTTCTGATCGGCAAGGAGAAGCCGGGCGTTGACCTGACCGCGCTCCACGCGATGCCGAACGTCCATTTCCTCGGCCTCAAGCCGAACGAGCAGCTGCCGCAGTATCTGGCGCATTTTGACGCCTGCCTCAACCTGTTCGCCAAGAGCGACCTCAGCAAGGACGTCAGCCCGCTGAAATTCTATGAATATCTGGCGACGGGCCGCCCCATCGTCTCGACCAGGCAGCCGGATCAGATCCTGCAGTACGCGCCGCTGATCGAGATCGCCGACAGCCCGGAGGAATTTATCGCGGCCTGCGAAGCGTCGCTGACAGACACGGCGCCGGAGCGTACGAAGGCCCGCATCGAGGCCGGCCGCGCCTGCTCGTGGGACAGCCGCGTGGCGCAGATGTGTGAGATTTTACAGGAGCAGGGGATCTTATGAAAAAGCTGCTCATCACGGGGTTTGACCCCTTCGGCGGAGAGCCGGTCAATCCGGCCTATGAGGCCGTGTGCCTGCTGCCGGATGTGGTCGCTGGAATAAAGTTATGTAAACTGGAAGTGCCGACCGAGTTTGTCCGCAGCGGCGCGGTCCTGCGGGACGCGCTGGCGGCGGAGCGGCCGGACGCGGTGCTCTGCGTCGGTCAGGCGGGCGGCC
>ENA-UOOC01000580-UOOC01000580.1-human-gut-metagenome-genome-assembly--contig:-C48old-NODE-580-length-35913-cov-5.488203_pt1 | contig 35913 bp, 18 predicted proteins | sample MGYA00242469_ERZ724016 | MGnify/ENA metagenome assembly ERZ724016 | reverse complement strand
CCTGCTCTGTGAGCAGGCCATTCGTTCCTAAAAAGGAATAACGCTGCGCGGCTTCACAGACGAAAAAAAACGGAGCCCGAAGACTCCGTTTTCTTGTTTTGGCAGGTTCAGGTATTGCCTGAACCTGCTCATCCCCTGTCCCAAAACTCTACAGGTAGATGTTGTTGTTTTTAGATGTAGCCGTAGACCAGGCCGAGGCACCAGCCGACGATCACAGCGGTGATCACACCAATCAGACCCGGAAGGATGAAGGAGTGGTTGATCACGAACTTGCCGATGTGGGTCGTACCGGAGCGGTCGAACGTCAGAGCAGCAAGGTCAGACGGGTAGGTCGGCAGGATGTAGTAACCGTAGGCGGCGGAGGCCATGGCAACGATCACACCGGGAGGCGTACCGATACCGATAGCAACCGGAACCACGATGGCCACAGCTGCAGCCTGAGAGTTCACGAGCTTGGAAACCAACAGCAGCACGATACCGAAGGTCCAGGGAGCGGATTGCATCCAGCCGGTCAGAGCGGCCTTCAGGTCGGGCAGGTGGTTCGAGAACATCGTGTCGGACATCCAGGCCACGCCGTACACGGAGACGATGGCAACCATACCGGCGTTGAACACGTTGGTCTTGTTGATCTGCTTAGCGCCGCAGAACATGACCATCAGGATACCGGCCAGAAGCATGAACATCTGGATGACGAGGGTCATCGACAGGCGCTTCTTGCCAACCATCGGGCGGAGTTCGGGAACGGAACCGAGAACGGCCACGACAGCCACGGTGCAGAGGAAGATCCAGAGGCTGGCCCACTGCTGCTTGGTGAACTTAACACCGATCAGGGTGGTGGTTTCGCCGTAGACATACTTGCGCTGTTCCGGATCAGCAATCAAGGCCTGGAACTTTTCGTCCTTGTCGAGGTCCTTGCCGCGGAACACGGAGAAGGTGCCAACCATGAACAGACCGACGAGAGCGGCCGGGATCACGATGGCGAACAGCTGCGGGAAGCTGAAGGGCTGGCCGCCGACCAACTGGCCGTCAAGCAAAGCCACCATCGACACAGCAGCCACAGCAGCCGGCGAGCAGATCACGCCCATCTGAGCGGCGATCGTGGAAGCAGCCATCGGGCGTTCCGGACGGATGTTGTTCTTGATGGCCACGTCATAAATAATGGGCAGCATCGTGTAAACAACGTGACCCGTACCGCAGAGAACCGTCAGGAACCAGCAAAGATACGGAGCGAGGTAGCAAACGAAACGCGGATGATTACGAAGAATCTTTTCAGCGATCGACAGCAGGCAGTCAAGACCGCCGGCAGCCTGAAGGGTAGCGCCCGCGCAGACCACAGCCATAATGGTCAGAATAACGTCTACCGGGGGCTTACCGGGTTTGAGACCGAAGCCGAAGATAAAGATGATGAGGCCGATACCGCCCATCAAACCGAGGGTCATACCGCCGCGAGGTGCAGCGTAGAACAAGCAGGCGAGCAGCACAAACAGCTGCACCCAGAAGTCAAATCCAATCATTGTTTGTCTCCTAGATATTCTGGGACGGTGGAATTATCCTCTTTGGAGGTACAACTAAGGTGTAAATCTTGAACAACATTTGATCTTTGTCTAATTGTTAAGAAAAGTTTGAAGAATTCTGTACTTCACGACGTTAAAAAATCGTGAAAAACCCTGAAAGATTGCGGGTTTACGAGAATTCGACAGTGACTCTGAATTTGTAACTGTCGGCGGCAGACAGAGGCAAAAAAGGCACCGGAAATGTAACAGCCGGTGCCTTTTCTACAAGGTGAAACGGAGAATAAGGATTACTCCTTAGGAAGTAGTTCGCAGACGCCTTATTAGTGCTCGATTTCGTATGGCCAATCGAGGATACCTCCGAAGTTGGCCAGACGTGTGTAGCCCATTTTCTCGAGAGTAACGGCAGCCGTCACGCTGCGCACTCCGCTGCGGCAATAAATGAGGTAGACGGCGTTTTTGTCGGCCAAGCAAGGGGGAATGTTGCCGTCCTGAATGTCGGCAAGCGGTACATTGATTGCGCCCGGAATGTGCCCTGTGACAAACTCGTCGGGGCGGCGGACGTCAACAATGACGGCTTCGGGGTTGGTATCCATGCGGGACTTGGCTTCGGACGGAGAAATGTTTTCGTAGGTCATGGCAAGCGTTTGGTTACGGTCAACGATAGATTGTAGCTTGCACACGAAAAAAGCTCCGCGCGGGCGAAGGAAACTTGCCGGCGGAGCTTGAAGCGCGGTACATGGACCGCGGGCCTGCTTGTATGTGCGGCTCCGCTTTTTTCAACGGTGCCGCACTGTTAAAGGGCAGTTAGCGAATTACTTTTTGCAGCATTCGCACTTGATTTCGTTGCGGGGCTTCAACTGCTTGAAGAAGTCGTTGCCCTTGTCGTCAACGAGGATGAAGGCCGGGAAGTCGACCACTTCGATCTTGTAGACGGCTTCCATGCCGAGTTCGGGCCATTCGACGCATTCGATGCTCTTAATCGAGCTTGCCGACAGAACGGCAGCCACGCCGCCGATCGTGCCCAGGTAGAAGCCGCCGTGCTTCTTGCAGGCGTCTGTCACGGCCTGGGTGCGGTTGCCCTTGGCGATCATCACCAGCGAGCCGCCGTTTTCCTGGAAGAGGTCAAGGTAGGGGTCCATACGCTGAGCCGTGGTCGGGCCCATGGAGCCGCAGGCGTAGCCTTCCGGCGTCTTGGCGGGACCTGCGTAGAGGATCGGGTGATCCTTCACATACTGCGGCAGACCCTTGCCGGCTTCAATGAGTTCCTTCATGCGGGCGTGAGCGATGTCGCGGGCAACGATGATCGTGCCGGAGAGGTTCACGCGGGTGGAAACCGGGTACTTCGAGAGTTCCTTGCACACTTCGGACATCGGACGATTCAGATCGATGTTGATCTGGCCGCCTTCGCCAGGACGGCGAAGTTCTTCGGGGATCAGCTCGCCCGGGTTGGTGTCGAGTTTTTCAATCCAGACGCCGTCCTTGTTGATCTTGGCCTTGATGTTGCGGTCAGCCGAGCAGCTTACGCCCATGCCGACCGGGCAGCTGGCACCGTGACGCGGCAGGCGGATCACGCGGATGTCGTGAGCCATGTACTTGCCGCCGAACTGAGCGCCCAAGCCGATGTTGCAGGCCTCTTCAAAGAGCTTCTGTTCGAGTTCGAGGTCGCGGAAGGCGCGGCCGGTTTCGTCACCCGTGGTGGGCAGCTCATCGTAGTAGTGCGTGGAAGCGAGCTTCACGGTAAGCATCGTGCGTTCGGCCGTTGTGCCGCCGATCACAAAGGCGATGTGATAGGGCGGGCAGGCAGCCGTACCCAACGTCTTCATCTTGTTGACGAGGTAGGGCACGAGCGTGGCCGGATTCAAAATGGCCTTGGTTTCCTGGAAGAGGTAGGACTTGTTGGCAGAGCCGCCGCCCTTGACCACGCACAGGAACTTGTATTCGCCGCCTTCGGTTGCTTCGATGTCGATTTGAGCCGGCAGGTTGCAACGGGTGTTCTTTTCTTCATACATCGAAAGCGGTGCGTTCTGGGAATAACGCAGGGCATCTTCCGTGTAGGTTTCGTAGACGCCGCGGGAAAGCGCTTCTTCATCGCAGAAGCCGGTCCAGACGTTCTGGCCCTTTTCGCCGTGGATGATGGCCGTACCGGTGTCCTGGCACAGCGGCAGGATGCCCTTGGCGGCGGACTCGGCGTTGCGCAGGAACGTCAGAGCGACATACTTGTCGTTTTCGCTGGATTCCGGATCCTTAAGAATCTTGGCAACCTGTTCGTTGTGTGCGCGACGCAACAGGAAGTTGGCGTCGTGGAAGCACTGCTTGGAAAGCATCGTCAGCGCTTCAGGCTGCACCTTGACGATCTTATGGCCCTCGAATTCACCTTCGGACACATAGTCTTTGGTGAGCAGGTAGTACTCCGTCTTGTCTTCGCCGAGCTGGAACATCGGCGCGTACTTGAATTCAGGGTTCTGAGCCATTTGTGAATTCCTCTCCTGATTTTTTGGGGATCAATAAGCAACCTGCACTCACGATCAATACAGTCGGAGCGCATTTTCTAGCCCAAAAATTCTACTCCCAGAGTGATACGCCTTCGGGAGGGGAAAAGCGTAAAGACAAGAGGGCTTCTCCACATATATCAAAGGAAAGTGTGAGCAATAAGGCGATGGCGTGAAAAAGGGTGTGGCTAACCTTTACTCCTTTAGAGGTATATTGAGGTTTGCTTGAAAATCAACTGTTCCAAAGTGCCGCCATGGGAACAGCCGTCAGGTTTTCGCCGAAAGTGCGAACCGTCTGTCCGCAATAAAGGACGATGCCACCGAGAACGTTTCCTTGATTGCATTCCGAGAACCAACGGATGTGGTTGAAATCTTCGGTAGCGATGCTTTCCGAGGCTTTGACTTCGATTAACAACAATTCTCCGAGGCTGTTTTCGAGTACAAAGTCAATTTCTTGTCGTTCGGAAACACGCAAATGGTATAGCGACCATTCCTGAGTCGCTTCAATGGCCGGGGCGAGCTGGTTGTAGACCCATGTTTCAATGAGATTGCCGATGAAATCCGATCCGGCTTTTCCGTTTTTCGCTACCCACAGCATGAATGAGTCAATGTTGGTCTGACGGGTGCAGGCGCCCATCAGGCCGCTGTCAGAGATAAACCACTTAGGTGCTTTGGTGATGCGAGAAATCGGTTTTTTCAACCAGGCGGGAACTTCGTTGACAAGGTACATGGTCTGTAACGCCGAGAGGTAGCGACGCAATGTCACGCCTGTTGTGCCGAGGGCTTGGGCTAAGGTGGCAACGTTAAGTGTTCGACTGGAATTCAAACAGAGATAATCCAGTATGTGCTGCATGATGCCGTTTTTTTCAAACGAGCCGAGGTCCTTGAGATCTTTCTCGATGAGTCTGGAAATGTAGTTTCGAAACCAGATGGAGCGAGATTGCGGCTGTTTGCCGATGATGCCCGGATAGCCGCCTTCGAGCGCCTTGGCAAGCACAATGGACTTACTACAATCCTGCGGCGAGTAAAACAGCGGACCGAAATCTTTTTGGCAGAGGCGATCGATAAGATCAACAGAACAATTACCGGCCATTTCACGAGCGGACATTGTGCGTAGCCGTACTTCTCCCAAACGACCGGCGAGAGATTCCACGGCACCGGGCAGTGCCTGGTAGTTGGAGGATCCGGAAATGAGAAATCGTCCAGGGCGCGGGTCTTCGTCGGCAGTCTTCTTAAGGGCACCGAGCAGCACAGGTGCTTTTTGTATTTCGTCTAGTGCGATTCGTTTGTATTTCTGGCTGTAAAAGCGAAGAAAAGCATTCGGGTCTGCTATCGCAGATCGCAAAGTTTCGTCATCATCAAAAGTCAGGAACAAATCGTCTTTGGTGAGCATGGCCTTCAGCAGCGTTGTTTTGCCGCATTGTCGGGGGCCACTAACCAAGACAATTCTCATGATTTCAGCAGTCTGAGAAAAGAGCGGTTCTGCCAGTCGATGGATATAACTTTTCATTGAAATCAACAAATTAGTTGTTCTTTGGTGGTGTCAAAAAATGATAGACAATTCTGTCATAAATGTATAGCTAAGAGTGTCAAAAAATGATAGTCAAGGCCGTCATAAAAATATAGTCCAAATAGTCTAAAAATGATGGTCAAGCGGCAAAGCGCATCGTTCGGTTCCGTCTCTTGATTGCAGACATGGATCACAAGACGGATAGAATCGGAGGCACTTTTGTTTTGTTAACCGATAACGTTGGAGACTCGGTGTGAAAACGCTTTTATCTGCAATCCTCGTTGCATCTATCGGACTCACGGCCACGCAAGGGTGGGCTGCCGGCAACACGCGCATCGAATCGTTTAACCAGGCTAAAAAATTGCTGGAACAAAAGGTCTATTTCGACCATCGGGAAACGTTCTATTGCCGGGCGACGTTCGACAGCAAAAAGAACGTGACGTTGCCCAGGGGGTTCACGACAGAAAAGCATGAAAAGCGTGCGCATCGGGTGGAATGGGAGCACGTGGTGCCCGCGGAAAATTTCGGTCGTGCTTTTGCAGAGTGGCGTGAAGGGGACGAGGCGTGTGTGCGCAATAACGGAAAACCTTTCAAAGGTCGCGCCTGTGCGGAAAAGGCCAATCAGGAATTCCGTTACATGCAGGCCGATCTCTATAACCTGTATCCGGCCATCGGAGCCGTGAATGCCGTGCGCTCCAACTATCGCTTTACGATGCTGCCTGATGCAGCCTCGAGCTTCGGCAGCTGCCCAATGAAAGTCAGCGGTCGCGCCGTTGAGCCGCCTGAATACACGCGCGGAGCAATTGCGCGAACGATGCTTTACATGCAAGACGCCTATCCCAAGTACAAGCTTTCAAATGCGCAGATGAAGCTCATGACGGCGTGGAACAAAATGTATCCGGTTGATGCCTGGGAGTGCATGCGAGCCAAGCGTATTGAACGCATTCAGGGAAACGAAAATCCCTTTGTGAAGGAAGCCTGCCGCAAGGCCGGACTGCTTTGAGCAGTCGCCGCCCTGTAGTGTCGTTTCTCTCAAGCATCCTCGGCGAGGATCTGCATCTTGACGTCGGCGGGTTTTCCGAAGTAAGGCCATGTCGTGACAAGGAAGTCAACGCCCGTTTGCGCGTAGGAACGGGCGTTTGCGGCGTTGAGGCCGCCTGCGGCCGAGATGATGAGTTGCGGAAATTTTCGCTTGGCCTGACTCACGAATTCGGACAACGCTTCGGCGGAGAACTTTTCACACTGGATGATGTCTGCACCTGCGGCCGCAAAAGCGAATCCTTCCTGAGCATCGGAGGCTTCAACAGCGATTTTGCGTTCGGGATCCGCTTTTTTGGCTTCGGTAAGCCGCTTTTCAAAGTCCGCAATGAAGACGCGGTGTTGATCAAACACGAGAACGGATTCGGATAATCCCATGCGGTGCACGACAGCTCCGCCCGTTATTGCGGCGTAAAGCGACAATGTCTTGGTGCCCGGGAAATGTTTGCGCGTCACGGCAACACGACAAAGGGGATTGCCGACGCGAGCTTCTTCGACCATTTGATGCGTGCGCGTGGCTATGCCTGAGGCGTACTCCAAAATGTTCTGAGCTGTTTTGTAGACGGCGTGGATGGCCCCGGCCGACCCGCGGCCTTCCAAAATGACGGTGCCGGCGGCAACGGTGTCGCCTTCCTCATGAAAGCGGGTCGTCTGCAGCCCCACGCGGGCAAAGAGCCGTTCGGCCAATGTGACGCCCGCAATCGTCGTTTCGGCTTTGGGTCGACAACGAACGATGCCGGGAACTTTTTCGAAACCTAAAAGCGCTGTTGTGGCGTCCCCATAGGGGATGTCGTCCGCGAGAATCTGATCCAAAAGAGCGTCGGAAACAAAAAACATTTAAGAAGTCCTCTTTGAAACTACACGGCTTTTTCCCAATAGGTCACGTCTAGCCAGCGGCCGAATTTGGTACCGGCCTGCGTGATGGTTCCGACGAGTCGAAAGCCCAGTTTGCGGTGCAGCGCAATGCTGGCCTGATTTTCAGCGGTGATAAGCGAGTAAACGCGATGGGTGGCGGAGTCGGCAACGGCCATCTGCAGGATGGCTTCCGTGAGAAGCTGACCGTATCCCCGGCCGCGTGCGTTTTTGTGCACGTAGACCGACAGCTCCGTACTTGATGCGTAGGCCGGCTTGGCGTTGAAGGTTGAAAGCGATGCGTAGCCCCAGACGGTGTTGTCTTGCTCCAGGACGATCAACGGGTGGTTGTCTTTGTTGTGAGCTTCGAACCACACGCGGCGATCTTCGAGACTGAGCGGTTTGGTGTCAAACGTCGCTGTACCGTGCTCGACTTCTTCGTTATAGATTTCGAGCAACCGCGGCAGATCCGACGCCAAGGCCTGGCGAATGATCGGTTGGTTCACTTTTCGATTTCCTCAATATGCGTAATTCCATTTTGCAATAACGGAAAACTAACGCAATCAATGACGAAAGTGTGGGATCGCTTCGTTTTTTTTCGAAAAAAATATTCTGTCAGGACAACACCGAAAGATCAGCGCCGCGCACACATTGCAGAAAGTCATGCAGGTTGTGTACGCGCAGCTTTCGGTACACGTTGTTGCGATGACCATGCACGGTACGCTGCGAAAGCGACAGGCGCTCTGCAATCTCTTTGTTGGAAATGCCCAAAAGCAACAGTTGCGTGATCTCTTTTTCACGCGGACTCATCTCCAGAAGTACCTCGGTGACCTTTTCGGGAGACAACTGGCCGCAGCAGTGAGCTAAGCTGATGCGCACGGCCGGCTCAATGGCATCGATCAGCGCAATCGTGTTGACGGGCTTTTGCAGAAAGTCCAAAGCGCCTGCTTTGAGCGTGGCAACGGCTGTTTCCACATCGGCGTGGCCAGTGATGAAAATGATGGGCAGATGAATGCGCTGCTCTTTCATGAGGCTTTGCAACTGCACGCCGCTCATGTTAGGCATACGGATGTCCAAAAGCAGACATCCGGGAATGCTTGGGGAATCTTGGGTGAGAAAGTCGCGCGCCGAACCATAGGTACGAACCTGCCATCCCTTGCATTCCAACATGAAGCTCAGTGCGTCGCGGATGTCTTCATCATCGTCAACGATACGAATGATGGTGCCTTGGCGAATATTGGTTGACTGAGACATCTCAGTGCTCCTTTGGATGGTTGTTCGGTGTAACGGAATCCGTCTTGAGCGGACTGACGGCACACGGAAGCGTCACGGCAGCGATCAGACCGCCTTCGGGGCGGGCTTGAAATTGAATTTGTCCTCCGTTGGCTTCGGCGAGCGCACTTGCGATGGTGACGCCCAGACCGAGTCCTGTGGCTTTGGTCGTCAAAAGCGGTGTCTTCAATCGGTGGAAATCCTCTTCGGAGAGGACTTTGCCGGAGTTTTCCACGCGTACGGTCACTTGATCGCCGCAGGGAAACGCCTCAACGATGACAACCGGATGAGAAGCCTCGTGACTGGCTTCCAAGGCGTTTTTCAACAGGTTGGTGAGGATCAGTTCGAACTCAAGCTTGTCGGCGCGGACAATCAAAGCCGGTTTGCACAGAACGTTGAAGGATGTTTTACGAAGAAGTTCGGCATTGAGTGTGGCGCAGACGCGTTTGACCGAGGCTTCGACGTCGACCGAATCGTCTCGTGACGTGTTGCCGCGGTTGTAAGAGCGCACCTTGTCAACGATGCTGCGGGTTCGCGCAAGCGCTTTTTCGATTCCGACGCGACTGATATCAAGCAGTCGCTCGTTGATGGGCTTATTCTTAAGAATGTCCCGTTGGCTTTCGCAGTAGTACTGAATGACCGAAAGCGGTTGAGCGAGCTCGTGAGCGACCATGCTCGAGAGCTGTCCGACAACCGTGACCTTGTGCAGACTTTCCATGTGTTCGGAAAGCGACTGAATTTCGGCCTGAGCTTTTTCCCGTTCGGTGAGCGCCGAAGATAACTGTGCGGTGCGTTTTTTCACCAAGACGGAGGTGCGCCAGCCGTGAAGCGCAAGTCCTAACAAAAGCAAAGCGATGAATGCCGGCACTTGCCAGTAGGTTTCAAGCCAGCGCTGAAGCGTCATTTCCCGCAGATAGGCATAGTTTTCGATTTGGAGCAGACGATAGACGTTGTCAACGGCACGCATGTCCGTGGTGACGGCCCAGCGATGCCCGTCCGGCAGCAGCGGGTGCGAGAGAATGGTGCGTGCAATGACGTGGGCAATAATCGGATGAGCGCCTTGCGTGACGGCCATCATGATGCCGGGATAGGTGTCCGTCGAGTGTTTGCAGTTGACGCCGCCGTAGCGGGGTGCCAGGACTCGATAACGGCTCTGGACTTCTGCCGGCTGCGCTTCGAGCCAGCAGGCTTTCACCATGACGGCGTCGACCAAGCCTCGATCGAGCAGGGAGACGACTTCACTGTTGTCGGTGCGCTGCGTAAAAACTGTCTGAGCAAAGAAGTTTTCGGGGTCTTCGCCGAGCTTTGCGATTTCGGCCAAACCGATGCGATACGTCATGAACGCGGTTGAGAAGGTTGAGCCAACGGCGTATCCCTTTAGGTCATAAAGTTCATTGAAGCGTTCATCTTTGGCACGCACTAAGAAAGCGAGTGCTGTGGCGTTGTTTGGATCCGGCTGCCGACCGGAAATCAGTGTTCCTACGGCTGTGACGCCGTATTGCGTCATGCGCCAGTAATACCCGGAACTGGCGACAAATGCATCAATTTGTCCTTCGCGGATGCGCTCGGTAAGTTCCTTGGAAGTGAGTGTTTCAAATTCCACGGGATGTGGCCAAAACGCCTTTTTTAACAGGTCGGCAGTGACTTCGGTCGCTTGCAACGTGGAAGGAAGCTCGGGCAGTACGATGCGCGCAATGCGAACCGGCCGATTGGGAAGCGCAACAAGTGAGGCACCCGTGATGATGTCCGGTTCGGGAAACGTCGTTTCGTCCAGGACCGTCGGTTGGGAGAATGGGGCCGAGGGAGAATCGGAAACAGATGCAAAGGCAGCCGTCGTCACCGCCAGGGCGGCAACGGACGAGAGCCACAGAATCTGTTTTCCGAAAATTGCACGCATATGACGAAAGATCACTTCAAAAGGCGTACAGAATATAGACGTTTTCTCAGTTGCGAAAGAGTTCGACCGTCACGCAATCGCCCCTCTTGAGTCCGTGACCGTTGAGGCGAACAAAGCCGTGTGCCAGATCGAAAACTCGCATGCGGCCGGTGCCTTTGACAAGCGGAAACGCCGTATTGCCTCTGACATTGACGCACAGTTCTCCTTGAATGCCTGGATCGATGTCCACGTTGAGGATGGCTTCGACGGTTTGTGCCGGGGTTTCGGGAAGATGAAAGACCGAACGTACGCTTTCCAGAAGGACGCATTGCACGATCATCATGACGGCCAGAGGATTTCCGGGCAGTCCGATGAGTCCGGCATGAGGAAGGCGAGCTGTCACGAATGGCGAATCTTGTTGTGTGTCGCGTCCGACAAAGACGCCTCCGGCGTCGCTTACCGCCTGACGCGTGTAGTCGCGTTTCCCTTTTCCCGTGCCTCCCACGGTGATGATCACGTCACAGACGGCGTCAAGTTCTACCAACGTACGCGTGAGTTCAGTGATGTCATCGGGCACCACAATTGTTCGGATGTCTTTGACGCCGATGCGAGACATGAGAGCGGCAATGTAAGAGGCGTTGCTGCAGCGCCGAAAACCGCTCGAAAGGTCTTCGGCCTCTTTTGTGATTTCGCTTCCGGTGGCCACAACGGCGACGCGCGGCGAAGCCCAACCGGCCACGCGCTTAACGCCGGCTTCGAACAAAAGCGCCATTTCGCGGGCGCCTACGCGAGAGCCGGCCGGGACAAGCACGTCACCGTGCCGCCAGTCACTGCCTTGCAACTCAATGTTTTCTCCGGGCATCACGCAAGACTGAATTTTCTCAAGATCCAAACTGTTGCGAGAGGCAATTACGGCATCGGCTCCCTGCGGGACGTTGCCTCCTGTGTTGACCCAGACAGCTTGACCGGGTTGAAGCTGCCCGTGCGAGCGGCCGTTTTCCACGCTCCAGGCGGCGGCCGTACGCGTTTGTCCGTTGTCCGCGGATCGGACGGCCCAGCCGTCTCGAAGCGCACTTGTGTAGTTCGGAACGTCGCAGACGCAGCGTACGTCGCAGGCCGTCACCATGCCGAGCGCCTTTTCGGTCGGCACCGAACAGCAGAGGGCGCGCATCCAGTCCGCGGGCATGCTCACCGATTTCAAAACGAAGAAGTCCATGACAAGAAGTTCGAGGCAAAAAGACGTTCGAGCGACAAGGCCGGCGCCGACTTGCGGGCAGGCGCAAGCCTCCGCGAAATCGGGTGAAGCGATTGTGCCTGCGCTTGAGCCTTGACCCGGGTAAGCAAACTGCCTATTTCGCTGTTACATGTGTGAATAACGAAGCAAAATCAAAGGGTTAGCTAAAAACGCGATTTTGGTCTTTATTGATGCATGTCGACTTACTCGAGTAATTCGCTCGAAAGAATTTCTGCTGGCAAACCGATGACAGCTCCCAGGGGAGAAGTGTTTGCTTGACGCGCCGCGGTTTAACCCTAAACAGGCGGCCGTTTTTGCGTGATCGGGATGACCCGTTTCGGACACGCAAAAACGCAAAGAACGAAAAATGACAATGGAGAAAAAAATGGGTCTTAAGGAACTTCTCAAAAGCCTTGAGCTTCCTCAGGACATCACACGCCGCGGCTTTCTCAAAGCAACCAGCATGGCCGCTGTTTTGACGATGGTCAATGAGGCCAGAGCCAAGCAGGGCGTGCGTCCCTACATCGTGCTTGAGACTGCCAAGGGCGTTTTGATTGCCGATCCCAATCTGTGCGTGGCATGCCATCGCTGTGAACTTGCCTGCACGGAATTCAACGAAGGCAAGGCTTCGCCGAGACTTGCCCGCATCAAGGTCACCCGCAATGTGTTCTTCGGACCGGAGGGCACGCAGAGTCTGCCCATGACGCAAGGCGTTTGGGGCAACGGCGTGGTGGTTCAGGAAACGTGCCGTCAGTGCGCTCACCCGGTTCCGTGTGCCAACGCTTGCCCGCAGGGCGCTATCCGCGTCGATCCCAAGACCGGCGCCCGTAAGGTCGACACCAAACTTTGCATCGGTTGCCATCTCTGTGAAAAAGCTTGCCCGTGGGGAATGATGAGCTTTGACGTTGAAGAGAAGAAGGCAAGCAAGTGCTTCCTGTGCGACGGCGATCCGAAGTGCGTGAAGGCTTGTCCCGCAGCCGCCATCCGTTACATCCCGTGGATTGATCGTACCGAAGACCGTCCGCGTCGCACCACGCACGGTTACTACGCTCAGGAAAACAACGCGCAGTGCTCGATCTGCCACCGCTAATCAGAGGAAAGGTTTCTTGCTATGACGAAAAAACTTTGCGGCTACACGGGAAAAGGCCTTCGCATCAACTTGACTACCCGCGAAGTCAAGGTTGAAGCCACGTTCCCCCGCTTTAAGGACGACATTGGCGGCACCGCCATCGGCTATAAGGTCTTTTGGGAAGAAGTGGATCCCAAAACCTCCTGCTACGACCCTGAAAACAAACTTGTGATTGCTCCGGGCCCCTTGTCCGGCACGGGTGCCATTTGCTCGGGCCGCACGGCCATCACGACGCTTTGGCCGACGGCTTATCCTCAGTCGCTCATTGCGAGCGCCCACGTAGGCGGCGAACTGGCTCATAAGCTGAAGTTTGCCGGTTGGGACTTCGTGATCATCGAAGGCGAATCGGCCAAGCTCATCTATCTTTACATCAACAACGACAAGGTCGAATTCCGCGATGCTTCCGCCATTTGGGGGCAGGGAACGTACCGTTCCGCTTCAATGCTTGCGCAGGAAACGCGTCCTGACGTCAGCATTGGTACGATCGGACCGGCAGGTGAAAACGGCGTTCCGATGTCCAACATGATGGTCGACCGCTCGCACAGCGCCGGCGGCATCGGCTCCATCATGGGTAAGAAAAAGCTCAAGGCCCTCGTTGTTTGGGGCGACGGTGCCGTGCATATTGCGGCAAGTCCCAAGCAATGGGAAGAACTTGTCGATCAGCATCGCAGCATTTTGGGGGCTCACACGCAGTCCATCGTGCCGCGCAATCCTTCTCCTTTGCACGAGTACTACACGCCTGCAAGCCGTTGGTCGGCTTATCCGGGTGCCGTCTGGGGTGCAGCCAATCCGCCCGTGACGATTACCGAAAAGGCGATGGATCCGCACGACCTCAACCACATTGGCTACCGCACCTGCTCTTCCGAGTTCTACCTTGGCAAGGGAATGTGGCAGTACACCGTGCGCAGCACCGGCTGCTACGCCTGCCCGATTCGTTGCTACTCGGTTATCCGTGACGATCACACGGCGCAGAAGTACGGCATTCAGAAGATCACCGAACAGACCTGCATGCCGCTCTACGGCCGCTGGTGGTTCCCGAAGCTCGTGTCGGATCTGAAGAGCGACGTTGCTCGCGAAGCCAATCTCGTGGGTGTCCAGACGATTGACGATATGGGCATCTGGTGCAACTACGGTCAGCTGCACCGCGACTTCCGCGTGATGTACCAGAAGGGGCTTTGGCAGAAGGTACTCCCGAAGGAAGAGTACGAAAGCATCGATTGGAACAAGATCGAAAATCCGGATCCGTCGATTTTCAAGGACATTTTGCCGCGCATCGCTTACCGCAAGGGCGAGTTCGGCCGCTGGCTCGGTGAAACGACGCCGGTGTGGCTCAAGCATTTCGGCATGACCGAAGAGGAATGGCAGAAAGAAGGCAAGGCGCTTTACTGGGCTGTCGGCCACACCAAGCACCATTCCAACGAAAACGACGGTCAGATCGGTGTGGTGTTGAACTGCATGTACAACCGTGACCCGATGTGCCACGCTCACATTAACTTTTCGACCTCCGGTCTGCCGCTTGAGCTGCAAAAGAAGATTGCCGCCAAGTTCTGGGGTGACGAAAGCGCCGTTGACGGCATCAAGGACTACCGCCCGACATCGCGCGCCAAGATGGTTCGCCTGCGTTGGTGCATTGCCCGCAAGGAATTGCACGACATGCTCGGCATCTGCTCTTGGACGGCACCGTGGGAACTTTCTCCGTTGCGCGAAAAGGGTTACATCGGCGACATCGAGATGGAAAGCAAGGTCTTCAGTGCCGTCACCGGCATCCAGATGACGCAGGATGAGCTCGATAAGGCCGGTCTGCGCGCCTTCATCATGCAGCGTCTCTACACGATGCGTCAGTTGAAGAACCGCGACATGCGCCATGTCCACGACCGTTATCCGGAATGGATTTTCCATGACGCCAAGGGCCGCAAGCCCTTTACGAAGGGCACCATCGTGATGGATCGCGCCGACATTGAAAAGAGCTTCGACCTCTTCTTCGATGTGATGGATTTCGACCAGAAGACCGGTGCTCCGACGGAACGCTGCATCAAGTCCTACGGTCTTGATTGGATGCTTCCAGCGCTCAAGAAGGAAGGTCTGTACTGATCAACCGAGATATAGCCAAAGAATCTTCTGACAAATGAAAGACAACAACACCACTACGGTTGAGAAAAAGGCCGAACCGATCCTGCAAATGCAGGCCGACATGCTGACGTTGATCGACATCGTCACGCAATCTTCCCGACGTGTCGAGCTGATTGATCGCGATGCGCTCTACGAGGCGTTCTGCGAGAAGGCAGCCAAGGCTGCTGTGCCGACCGCTCAGGAGCTTGTCGACGAGACGCAGGCTAAGTTTGACAAAGTGCTGCACAACCCCGAAAACGTGCATCCCATGCATTTCCGCTCGAAAAAGGAAATGAAGGCCGATGCCGACAAGGTGCCGACAATGACGGCGCAGCGAGAAGCTTTCTCGCGTCGTGAACTCATTGCCACTTTGTTGTCAGGGCGCGTGACCGAAGCGCTTGCCGCTGTCGAAGCTCAGGAAAAAGCCAAGGCCGAGGTAAAGGGTGAGGAACGTGAGATCACACCTGAATACTTCGACAAGGTTTTGAGTGAGGTGCTTGCCGGCGACTACGGTATCGGACGTTTCGAAAGCTGGGACCACAAGGAGTTTTTCCATTTCCGTCCGCTTCTGTCGGGTTCGTACGCCCGCATGCTTTCAACTAAGAACAACCCGATCGAGGCCGTGGTGGACATGGTGCGTGAAACCTCACGCATCTATCCGGCGCTCACGCCGATTGACGTCTTTCAGGCTCCGCCCTTCGACATGAAGCCCGAAGACCTGCAGCAGATTCTGAAACAGATTTCGGAAGATCCCGAGAAAAAGGACATTCGATTCACAACCAACAGCGTCGATGCGGTGTTCCTTTATTCGAACCGCTACATCGATGACGACTACGCCGACGCCCTTGCCGACGTCGCGCTTGAAGCGGCGATGAACCCCTAAATCGATGCGATCTCTCGTAAGAAAAAAGAGATCGGTTGTGAATACCGCTATTGAAAGGAAACAGTAATGACAACGTTCAAAAAACTGCTCCGTCCGATTAGCGCCCTGAGCGTGCTGGCTTTGGGCTCGGCATTGAGTTTTACCGTTGCAGCCGCGACGCCCGCTCCTGAATTTGACATTCAGGGCAAGCCTGATTTCGTGAAGTCTTTGGGCGAAGCCGCCAACACGAAGATCGAACGCAGCACGGAAGAAACGAAGCGTTTGATCGCGGACGTCTACAACGACAAGCTCGAGCAGCACGTCATGAGCAAGCACTTCGAAAAGGGCTTGACCTGCGTGACCTGCCACGATCAGCAGCGTCAGGGCGGCCCCGATTGGATGGCCAAGGTCACCAATCCGCCCATGAAGAAAACCTGCCAGGACTGCCACACGGTGCAGGCCGATGTGCAGAGCCATACGCGCTCTCACAAGGATGTCGACTGCATCGGCTGCCACATGCCCAACATCCCGGTTGTGAGCAAGTTTGAGGAAGCGCTCAAGGGAACGGATCGCTTTGCCGCCGTTCGCCGCGCGCACCTCTACAAGATCAACACGGATGCTCAGGCTTCCATGGTGAACAAGGATCCTGAAAAGGGTTGGGTGTACAGCCGCGATAAGGAAGATCACGGTTTTGTGGATTTGCAGTGGAGCTGCGGTCGTCCCGCTCCGGCCGACTGGACGGTGTGCGAAGGACGCGGCTGCCACAGCCCTGCGACTTCCGAACTCGACAAGGGCCTGATCTACAAGTCGCAGCAGGAAATTGCCTACGAAGTGCAGAAAGTGCAGCGTCCTGTGAAGGAAAGCTACGATCGCATCGTCAAGGGTGTGGATCGCATCACGAAGCTTTTGGAAATCACGAAGATGACGCCGGCTGATCAGACGGAAACGCGTTTGCTTCTTGACAAGGCCGCCGAAATTGCCGACCTGATCAAGAAGGACGGCAGCTGGGGTGCTCATGCTTCGCACTACATCAAGGATCGTTTGGCAGCGGCAGAAAGCTATCTTGCCAAGGCACAGGTTCTGATCGACAACGGCGGCTACCGCCACGCGACCAAGTAACTCGAAGGGGACTTGGATAACGCAGGACGCACGTCATCGGTCTGTACGCAACGGACTTTGGCGTGCGTTCGAAGATCAGGAGAAAAACTGTGACTAAACCGACAATTAACCGCAGACAACTGCTCGGGACGGCAGCGCTGGGTATTGCGGCCGCGCCTTTGGCAGGCTGCACCGGCGTCTCTCGACAGGACAGTCAGCCGCACTATGTGATGGTCTTCGACCAAAACAAGTGCGTGGGTTGCGGCGAATGCAAGATTGCCTGCAATGAGACCAACAAACTTCCGAAAGGACGGTCTCGCCTTTTGATGCAGCTCAACGGCGTCAAGCCCGACGGCAGCAACAAAAAGGATCGCCACTACACCCGCGTTTCGTGCCAGCAGTGCGAGGAAGCGCCCTGCATCCGCGTCTGTCCGACGGGGGCAGCACATCGCGACAAGGAAACAGGGATTGTGACGGTGGATGCGGATCTCTGCATCGGCTGCAAGTACTGCATCGTGGCTTGTCCCTACAACGTGCGCTACATCCGTGAGGACACGGGAGCTGCCGATCACTGCAATTTCTGCCTGGATACGCGTCTGCAAAAGGGCGAGGATCCGGCTTGCGTTTCGGCCTGCCGTTTCGACGCATTGGTGTTTGGCGACGTGAACGATCCCAACGCATTTGTCACCAAGCTTCTTGACTTCAAGGACTCGGTGCGCGTGCGTCCGCAGTTGGGCACCAAACCCAGCCTGCGCTACATCCCGTTGAAGAAGGAGTCGTAAATGGAACAAGTCATTGATTTCACGATCGGCTTTTCTGAAAACGTGGCATGGCCCTGGCCGATTGCCGTGTACCTCTTTCTGGCCGGCATTTCGGGCGGTGCGTTTGCAGCGGCCGCTCTGGTGCGCATCTTCAGAAAGCAGACGCAGATCACGCCGCTTTTTCAGGCGGCAAGCTTCATTGCGCTCGTGACGATTCTTTTGGGCATGATCTGCCTGGTGTTTGACCTCACCAAACCGTTGGATTTCTGGAAGATTCTTATCTTCTACAACCCGACTTCGGTGATGAGCGTCGGCGTGATGGCCCTTTTGGTGTTCATCCCGACGATGTTCCTGGTGACACTCGTGAGTTTCTACGAGTTTGAACCGGTCAAGCGTCTTGTGGACGGCATCCCATGCGGTGCCGCTCTGTTGAGCGTGCTGCGCAAAATCCTGCCGGTACTCACCTGGATCGGTCTGGTGTTTGCGCTTACCGTTTGCGCTTACACGGGCTTTCTGATCAGTGCCCTGGTGCGTTTCCCGCTCATCAACACGGCTGTTCTTCCAGCGCTTTTTGTGGCTTCGGGACTGTCCGCGGGCATTGCCTGCAATCAGCTCGGTGCCGTGCTGCTGGGTGAGTCGCACGAAAGCCACGACGTGCATGTTTTGCATGTGGCCGAATGGCCGGTGATGGTTGCCGAAGCGCTTTGCATCTTTATGATCGCTTTTGCGCTGATGACGGGTATCGAATCGGCTCAGATGGCGGCCAAGGCTTTCGTCGACGGCTTCTGGGCCACAGAGTTCTGGGTTGGCGTCGTGGGCGTGGGCTTTATTTGCCCCGTGCTGATTGCCTTCTTCAAGAAGTCGTTTGCCACGGTGGTGCTTTCGGCGCTTTGTAGCGTCGTCGGCATGATGTGCTTACGCTTCTTCATCCTTTACGCAGGTCAGCTTAACGCTATCGGCGGCTAAGCGAATTTGCGATCAAGCTGTAAAAACGGGCTCGGTTCCATGCGGAATCGGGCCCTTTTGCACGTGTGCTCGGCATGGGCACGTTCTAACGGATGAAAGTCCCGAGAGGAGCCGGCAGTGGCAACCTCATAGCCAAGAGCAAGGCGTGCGCCGCGAGGTGTAGGCTGAAAGAAGCTGGAGGCAAACCCTTGAGCTGATGAACAAGAACCTCATCAGGCATTTGACGGCGGATGAGCCTGCGCGACAAGACGAAGTCCAATAACTGCACGGAGCCGTTGGTGTAAATGAGGCAGCTACATGAGGGGAAAGAGCGTGTTCTTACCCGAGGAGGTCTCACGAACGTTGCACCAATTGGGCAACGGAGTAAAGCTTGTTGTGAGAAGTCAGACGAGGTCATAGTACCGAGACATGTAACCTCGGGAAGGACCAAAGATGAATTAACGAGGTAGTACTTGAAGAACTCGAATCGTGTAAAAACCTGAAATAGTCAAGTCACTTGGCGACTGTTCCAAGACAGAATGACGGAATCATCTCGTCTATGGATTGGCCAGGATCAGCGAAGAGAGATTCCGAGAGAGTAAATCAACCTACAGTGGCAACATTGGAAGTTAGTTCATCATGAGCCCACTACGAGACCCGTACGGTGGGTTCTGTGGGAGCTCGACTGAGGAACTAATCCTCAGCCTGCTACCCGATTGCAGGTTCTACGCAATCGGATCTGAGGGGAATCGCAAAGATCCTTTGTGGGAGAAATCGCCGTCTCCGGCACGCTTTTGCAGCAAAGGGCCGATAGCCCGCAGCAGTTTTTCGGCGCAAGCGAGCGGCGAATTGGTTTGAGCGGCTTTTTGACACTTCTCCTGCCAGTAGGCAGACATTCTTTCGTCGTAGAGCTTGTAGAGAGCGTCGGCCCAAGGACGGCAACTTTCTTCGCTGGGCAAAGCCAACCAGTTGTTTCGATCGCCAGCACATTCCTTTGGGGCGTCCAGAATGATACCGCCGCCCGCAACCGCCTCTGGAAGACCGCCGCTGGAAGACGCCAGAACGGGAATGCCGTTCATAACGGCCTCGGTGGCCACGCGCCCCCAACTTTCGTACCAAAGCGAGGGCGCAAGCAACACGCCCGTGAGTTTGTATATGTCTTTGACTTCGTACGTCGCTGGTCGAATCGTGATATTGCGGAAAGTCTGACGTCCAAAAGCGGAACCGGGTTTGCCTCCCGGTTTTTTGAGAAGCTTCAGCGCTTCGGCCAGCTTTTGACGTGTTTCGACAATGAGGAAAGGAATATCCGGTCGCTCTTTGTTAGCCATCAAAATGAGTCGTGCGGCAACGGCAACGCCTTTGGCAAAGCAGGGATTAATGAGCGTGACGGCTTGAGGGGAACGGTTTTGTGCGATGACTAGTTTTGGGTTGATGAAGTTGCCCATCGGGTGAACGGTGAGACCTTCTTTTTCTTTATAGAAGCGAGATGTTGCTTCTGAGTCACACAGAAGAATATCGTGCAAGGGAAAACGATAATTTTGATGGTTTCCATTGCAAATGATGTAAGCCGTGGGAATGCCGAATAGTCTGGCTTCCATCCACATGGATCGACATAATGCATCGCATCCGAAACCTATAACAATGTCGGGCTTAAAGGCTCGCAGAAGTTTTGAGTAATGAAACAGGAACTTGCCGGCTTCTTGAGAGGTGATGTCATTCCAATTGGTGCTCTTAAAGCCTGTGAAGAAGTAATGACGGATAGGATTGTCGGAATTAGCGGATGAATCCACATTGACGAGAATTTCACCCTTTGACTTGTCGGAGACCTGCTCTTTGAAGTTGGGAATGCGAGCTTGTCCCGAGGGATTGTCAAAAATGCCCCCTCCAATGCTGGCGGTTTGGAAGTTCAATTTCGAAAGAGTTTGCAACATCGTGTAGCATTGCATTGTGGCCCCGTTGGAAACATCGAAGAGTGTTTGGGGACAAGCGAAAAGTATACGGAAGGCGCGCATAGGTATCGACGTAACGTTGTGAGAGGGTGCATGAAGAACAGTTGAGTCGGGGGGGGGAAACCTCCTGAGGTGCTGTTTTCACTTTCGTTTCTGGTTCGAGTAATAAGTTTTTTTAGAGTTTGAATTCGGCAGCTGTCTTTGGATTGAAAGATCACATGACTAGCCTAGCTGAGGTTTGAATTTTATGCTTTAGGCAGAGCTGATCGGAGGGGTTGGTTCTGGTGTACCAGATTCTGGTATTTGAGAGGCTTCCTTTAATAGCCTCGGTAGGTGCGGATTTCATCGGTGCCTTAAGATGGGCATGGGATGTTGCGCACCTTTTTTGCCTACTTCCAAGCCTTTGCATTTGTCACAAGCAGCCCGAATTTTCCCCCAGGGAATCAATATTTCGAAGCGATCAGACGACAAGAATGGGTCTTGATCGCCGCGAACGAATCTCCGCATATGGAGTAAAGCTATGAACGCGATTTATAAGGTTATTTGGAACGACGCAATCCGTCAGTATCAGGTCGTCAACGAATTGTGCCGCAGCCGCAGAAAGGCTTGCTCTGTAAAGGCGGTGCATATTAAAAGCTCATCGCGCGGTATTTTCCATGCGCTGAAGCTTGGTACGATGGCCGGAGTTCTAGGTTTATTGACGCTTGGTTCACCCGTTTTGGCGGCTGATTATTATGTGCCCGAATTTACTTGGTCTTTGGGCGGCGGGACGATTACAAGCGGCTCTTTTTCCCCGACGGATGTTGAATTGCCGACTGCTGGGACGAACGAACAAGTCGTTATTGATCTCAGTAAAGTCACTTTCACAGACGCTACGCAACTTATTTTTGGACAGGACGATCCGGACACGCTTTCGTATGCGGCCTTGGTAGGCGTCAGTGACGAATTTTTTGGGGCCTGGACAGGAAAAACGCTTCCAGTGGTTTTCCGTGACCAGAGTGGGAATACTAACGAATATATCTCCGATACCGGTTTTGCCAAATTCAAGTACCAACTTGGGGCTGACTGGGCTCGCCAAAGCAATAAGTGGTACCTGGGTGTTGGTCGCTTGTTAACGGAGATTGAACTCACGTCACAGAACAACTGGCAGTCCATTGATGTTGGCGAGGAGTCCGATGTTGATTTAAGCGCCAAGATTACCGGTTCCGGCAACGTTACATTTGGTTTTAATGCAACGGGCGTTGCCAATGAGGGCTGGCTGACCCTCAACAGCGACGTCGAGAGTGACGAGTTCAAGCAGGTCAACGATTACACAGGGATGACTCGCGTCGGCTATACCTTAGCCGGCGAAGCCAGCGATTCGACTCATCTGGTGTTTGGCATGACAGAAGCCTTTGGCGACACGTCAATGCTGATGGTTTCGTCGAATTCAGACGTTCGGTTCGGAGGTATGGATGGTGATAAGGCATATACCCAAACTGTGGGCGGTTTGAGCGGAGCTGGAACACTTGCGCTTGGTTCTGCAGCAAAACTTACGCTTGAACAATCAGAAGTCAAAGGCGTCACGACAGCTCCCGAAGTTGATGAAGATAACAATATCCTCGAACCGGGGAAAATCGGCATCCTCAACAATATCACTGGTACAGGTGCCGCAGATCCGCAATCTGGAGCGGTGTTTAATGTAAATCTTTCTGGAAAAGTCGAGGGATACGAAGTTGTTTTTACTGATCAACATGTAAATGAGACGGAGGGAGTTGTTGATTTTTCTGGACTGATAACGCTCCAGAATAGTTCTGTTACGGCGTACAGGGAAGGTCGGGGTGACACAGTAGGCGGCATCGAGTATGCCGATGTCAACAAAATCCTTACAGGTTCGATGTTGGCACTAAATAACAATGCTTGGTTGAGAATTGACGAAACGGGCGAAGTTCACGATCTGAACATTTCCTCGAGTGCAGGCGGTCTCGAATACAGTAGCATTGCCGGTTTGGATGACGATGAGTTTGCATTGACCATTACCGGTGATTTAACCCTCAATGGTAATGCGAATGTCTATATCAAGGATTTTGACTTTGAATCTTTGAAAGGCGAAGCAGAAAGCAAAAGCCTGCTTTCTGCTGATAATGGTTACTTGACGCATCTGCTCAAGGTTGAGGACACTTCGAACACAAATAATTATTCCTTTACGCTTGACACCCGAAATCAGCAAAAGATTCAAACATCAGACATTAAACAAAATAACGACGTCGTTGCTCAAGGAACGTGGGAACTTGAAAAGACGTTGCGAGATAACCGAGACGGAACGTTTGATCTGGTCTACACGCTGACTAAGGTTGACGTGTCGGGCGGTCAGACCCTTGAACTCACCGGCGAAGCCAACGCCACTGAAGAGCATGACTTTATCGCTCAGATCACGGACAGCAACGGTGCCGGCAATATTGTTTTCTCAGCCGGTTCCGGGGCCACCGGATCTGGAACTTTTATTAATGTTGGCTACCAGTCCGGAAGCGGAGCAGATGCTGTCTATAACGACTACTCTGGCAAAACGACTGTCACTGGCGGAACCACTGTTGTTCTGATTAAGGATTCTGGCTTTGGCGACACTTCCGAACTGCTTGCGCAGGGCAATGTCACCTTGTCCGAGGGTGTCAAGCAGACGATTCACGGAATCGACTCGACAGGCTCCGGTACGATTACGCTTAGCAGCGGATCCGAGCTGACGCTCGATGCAAACGGCTCGCAGACGATCAACAACATCATTGCCGGCAGCGGCAGTCTTGTTGTTGATTTAGCCGACAGCGGGAACGGTCTGGTTTTCAATAATTCAGGCCAAGGGGAAAGTTTCACTGGGAACATGACGCTTTCAAATGGCCGGTTCTCGATGAGTGACGGAAGCAATGCTTCCTTTGCAGCTAATGCAGGGATCGTTCTCGGCAGTGGCTCGACATTTGACCTCGGCTCCGGTAGCCAAAACATTAAAGATCTGACTGTCAATACTGCTTCGAAACTTGAGTCCTCTGCCCTCGTTATTGGTTCTCAAAAACCAGCGCACACAATTTCTGGTTCTTTGACGCTGAACGCCAATACCTCGCTGACGCTCAACGACATCTCAGTCGCAGACGATTTGTCGCTCGTGGATTACGACGGTTCAACGCATGTTCAGCAATTCATTTCAGCCGGAACCGTGAGTGGAACAGGATCCATTGCTATTTCTGGTGGTCAAAAGTATCAGACTCTCGGCAGCGTTACGCTCGCCTATTCTCAGGGCAGCGAAGTCGTGGCCGAAACAGTGTGGTCGATCAGCGACTCTTTGACGCAGAGCGGTAGCGGGTTCGATGTTAATGTAGAGCTCAGTGAGATCAAACTGATCAACAACACTGTCATATCCGGATCGGGGACTGGCAATGAATTGTCGGCATTGATTTCGAATTCGACTCAAAGCGGCTCGCACAGCCTTCAGTTCTCGCTGGCGGACGGAGCTACTTCTGCCGACTTCCTCGTCAATCATGCCAACGGAAATACATACTCCGGTTCGACGACTGTTGATTCCGGCGTGTCCGTTACACTCGGCGTGAACTCTGGTTTTGGCAACACTTCAAACCTGATCGTGAAGGAAGGTGGCACCGTTAAGCTGAATGACGGCTTTAGCCAAGTCGTTGGCGGTCTTTCTGGGACAGGTACAGTTAATCTGGCTGGTACCGGATCCGTCCTGACGCTTACTCAAAACGAATCGGCTGCCATCGGCAATCTTTTGTCTGGCAACGGAACGTTTGAAGTCAATCTCAGCGGCAGTGGAAACCAACTCAGTTTTACGAATTCTGGATCTTCCGGGTTTGCCGGCACTGTCGACCTTTCGAGCGGTTTCTTAGTGCTCGAAGGGGCAACTACGACCCAGTCCGTTATGGATGGGGCATCACTTGTTTTGGGCAACAGTGGTGTTCTGAAGGTCGAAGGAACAGCCTCGTATCAGGCGCAAATCGGTTCGCTTTCTCTCGATAACGGTAGCCGTCTAGAACTCGGTGCAGTTGATTTCGGGGAAGCTGCGGATAGGCCACAGCTTCTTGTATCGAACGGCATGACCATCAGCGGATCGGTTACGCTTTCTGTCGGGGGTATCAATCTCGATGGTACGACCGATATTCTGACGGCGAGTTCAACTGGACTTAGGCAAGCGCTTGTCACAGCTAACGACGGAATTACTAACAATGGAACACTTGCTATTGTTGCCGATGATCTTGATGCCAGTGAAATCCGGAACTCTGGTTCCAGTGATGTTGCCGCATATGGCGTGTGGACTCCGCAGGGCAACAACAACGGTGTAGTTATTGACGAAAAGACCATCTACGCCTCGCTGAAACTGAATGAAATCCAGCTTGCGCTCGATAACGGCGAAGGCCTGTTAATTGATCTGTCCGGGCAATCAAGTGCTTCACTCGATGCCAAACTGACGAATTACGATGAAACCTCCGGCGACATCACGTTCTCCGGGGCGGGCAACCTAACGCTTACAAATTCCGGCAATGAATTCACCGGCGGCGTCTATGTCGAAAGCGACGCTGATGTCACGCTTGGTACGGACAATGTGCTCGGCAGTTCCGACGAGCATACCTCTTTACTGGATATCACCGGTGAAGGTTCGCAGATTAATTTGAACGGGACAAAACAGTATGTCGGTTCGATCAATGCAACTGTTGATGGCGCTTTGACCGGAAGCGGCTCGCTGACGGTCGACGGCGCAAAACAACAGTCCACTATTACGGGTTCCAATACCGGACTGAGCGCCGATATCACGCTTGCGAGTGATCACACGCTTGCGATTAACAATGTTGCTTCCATCGGTACATCCGGCATCTTGACGGTCGCCGACAATACCAAACTGCAGATTTCTGGTGCAAGCGAAGGCACGTTTACTAAGCAGCTCACAGGTGGCGGCGATATTTTCGTTGATGCATCGACCTTCATCGTTTCCGGCACCAATTCCGGCTTTACGGGAACCTGGCACATTGCTGAGAACACTCAAACTGCAAGTGTGACAGTTTCTGGGACGGCAGCTCAAATTGATGCGTCAATCGGCTCTGGTGCAACGGTTGCTCTCGGCACTAGCGGCGGGATGTCGCTTGTCTTCAGCGAAACAAACGGAACGCTCACGATAGACGATGTGTTCACCGGTGCCGGCCAGTTGACGGTTTCGGGAACCACTGGTGCCGAAGAATTCGGTTTTGAAGCGGAATGGAATCAGCAGCCTGGTTTCAGCGGCACCCTCGCTCTTAACCATATTGGCATGCAAGTGGGTGGCGCCGACGGCTCTGTCGCTGCCAATAATGCCTCGAATCTTTCGAATGCCGATCTGATCCTGAATAATTCGACCGTGACGGTCAACGGCAATGTGGATACGTTCGATCGCGTTACGGTTGCTGCCGGAAGCAGCGGGACTTTCACGCTGGGCGGGCTCGGCTTCTCGGCGCCTGACTCGACGATTGCTGGGATCAGCCAGCTCTCTGTCGGCAGTTTCGAATTGAATGCAGGTCAGACACTGAGGATTCAGGTTAGTGCGCCTGCAGCAAACGGAGACCTTCTTGGCAGCGTTGCACAGACGAATCTGATTTCTGGCGGCATGTCGCCCTTCCAGACGCTCATCTCGACGGATAGCGGTATTAGTCTCAACGGCGGTACGGTAGAGGATCGCTTTTTGCTCGTTGACGCTGATGGGAGTGAGGTTGCTGACAGCATCCGCTTCTCGCAGCAGATCAATGATGCTGAGGGTACTACCGTTGCATCGGGCTACTACAGCATCGCACTCGGCTTGAATAAGGACAGTCACGATCTTGGCATCGGGTACACCCTCGAACAGATCGATATCCTGAGCACGCTCACGCTCTATGAAGAAGGAACGGTAGAAGCTCAGATCACGTCGAATTCGGCTTCAGGCAATTTGACGATTGCTTCGGGCGGAAACATAACGCTCTCGAACTCTAAAAATAACTTCACTGGCGATACAACCATTGCATCCGGCGGCAGACTCGTTGCGCATGAACAAGCTCTTGGAGATACAGACGACCTTTTTGTTTCCGGTACCTATGTCAACTCTGGCGCGAATGCTGTTAATCGAGTTGCAGTTGATGGAAGCGGTCAACTGACGCTTAACGCTGACTTGACGCTCAAGAACAACGGAACAACCAGTGAGATCTTCGGTGCCATAACGGGCAACGGCGATCTTCTCGTTAATCAGGGAACGCTTTCCGTCAACGAAAACGTCGGATCTTCTGGGCTATACCGGGGTTGTGGAGCTGGGTGAGACTAACGGAACCAACGGAACCCTCGTTCTCAACGGCGCGGAAGGGCTCGACTCTGGAAGCATCGTCTTCAATACTGCGGGTTCGAAAGTCCAAATCAATGACAGCAATGATGTTCTCTTCTCGAATGAAATGTTGGGACAGGGCATCATTTCGGTGAATCTTTCGGGAAATGAGACGAACGGTTACGATTTTGCCTTTGGATCGACGCAGAATGATCTGGAGAACGGCTCTTTCCTTATCCTTGACAAGGCGAATTTCAATCTGACAGCTTCCGATGTAAACGGCAATGATGACGTTGCGCAGAAGCTCATCATTACCGTCAATCAGGGATCGACGCTTTCGAATGATGGAACGGCAAACAAGACGATTGCCGGTCTCAAGCTTTACGGCGGCACGGTCGACATGGGGGTGCTTGAGAGTGGCACAGGTCAGATCAGCCTCAACAGCGGCACTCTGACCATCGGTCAAGGCACGACGAATACCATTGTGCTGGATTCACAGGCGCAAACGAGCGAATCCGGCGATCGGACGATTTCGAGCGACGGTCAGGAACTCCTGGCTGGTGGGCTCTTCGACTTGACGATTTTCGAAAACGTTGCTTCGGTCAGCGGCTCTGACGGCTCAAACGTTCTGGGCACGTCTGATGCTGACGGTAACCAATCCGTTAGCGGGCTGGTCACGAACTCCGACTTCAGCGGAACCAGTGAAAATCTGTTCCAGGATGCGGACGATGACGGAACGGAAGATTTCGTTGCAACGATGACCCGCGACAGCGGTTCGTTCTTCTATAACGCTAATTCCGGCAACGTCTTCCTGCAGTACTCCTTCAAAGAGATCAATCTCCTTTGGACTGATCTCAAAGAAGGTCTCACGATCGATGCAACCGGCCGTGAGAATGCTGCGTTGTCGGCTCATGTCACCGGCGGGGGTAATTTGAGGCTCGGCGGTACACTGACCATTTCCGGTTCTTCTTCTGACAACGATTACACCGGCCGCACCTATGTACTCGAAGGGGCGAGCGTTACGGTTGCTCAGGACAGCGGCTTCGGCATGACCAAAGAACTCAACATTGCCGACGGCGCCGTTGTGACGATGTTGAACAACGTTTCGCAGACGGTTGCTTCGTTGACTGGGACAAGTTCCGGCACGCTGACCCTCGGAGACAATGCCGCCTTCACGATCGACAACGGGCTCTATGCAGATTCGAAGCTGAGCTCCATCAATATTGGCACGACCATTTCCGGCGGGAGCGGCGCGACGTTCGCAATTGACGGCGACGGCGTTGCTGTGAACTTTGTAACGCAGAGCAATCTGTCTGGAGCGACTTTCGAACTCCTTGATGCGCAGTTTGCTATTGCCGATTCCAACAGTCGGAATTACTTGACTTCGGCTTCGTCGAACGACTTTGTTCTCGGCAGTGGTGCTGACGTAATGGTGACGGCTGGCGATACACCTTACAAATACAACGAGTTGACCTTTGCGGGTGGCGAGCTTTCCGTGAACGGCGTAACGCTTGCTTCGGGCTCTACAGGCGCCATTATTCACACCGAGTTTTTGGATCTCAGTCAGGACAGCACGCTCTCCGTCTCTGCTGATATCGATGAAAACTTCGACATCCTTGTCAATGACAGCGATAGCTATTCCTCAACGTTGATTGCCTTTGATAATTTAAGCGAAAAAGGTCAGTTAGCTACGCCAATCTCCGGATATGCCACTTCTTCCATTGATAGAAACAACGATGACGTTGCGGAAGCGTATGTCGGTTGGTCCGGTCAAGTGGTTTGGTCGTTTGAGGACGAATCGAATCGCAGCGGATCGGGCTCTGTCGGCATTGAGTATCAGGTTCAGAATCTCCAGCTGGCTTTGGACAGCGGAGCGGGCCTTGTCGTTTCAACGACGCACAGCGGCGCAGCAACTGAGCAGTCGACTCTCACGGCTACGATCACCGACTACCAGGATACGGCTGGTCACATCACCTTCTCGGGCGGCGACATCACCATTGGAGGTACCGGCACTAACGATTACCGCGGTGAAACTTTCATCGATTCGGGGAAGGTCACGCTGGCTAAGAATTCCGGTTTCGGCCAAACGGAGAAGCTGACGATTGAAGGCGGCGGCGTCGACATCGCGGGGTTCAGTCAGACGCTCGGCGCGCTCTCTGTTGACAGTGATGCGTCTATCAGCGGCGGCGGCAACTTGACGCTCGGTTCGGATGCTTATTCGGGTACGTCTTCTACTGTTTCCGGCGCGAACAGCAATCTCACCGGCACCGTGTACCTTAGAAACGGTCACACCCTGACGATGGATGAAGCTGAAGGTCTTGGTGCTAGTGGAGCCTTCGATTTTGGCTACAACACAACTGTTCGGGTGTCGGGAGATGCAAACTCGGCTGACACTCACGGCAACTTCAGCAAGACATTAACGGGTGACAATGGAACGGTTGTCTTCGACAACAGCACTTACATCAACATTACTGGCAACAACAGCGAGTACGGCGGTAGCTGGGTGCTTCAGCACGGCTCAACGGTTTTCGTCAGCGGCAACGAAACACTTAATGTCGATGCGATTCTTGGCAACGGCGGGGAAGTCGGTAACGGCGGCACGGTCAGGCTCTCGGGAACATCCGATATTTTGCAGATAACTCAGAGCGGCGGTGCAATTTCACTGGACAATGTCTTTGCTGGTTCCGGGCGCCTGGAAGTGCTTGGAACGGGTACGGCTGACGCGAAACAATCCTTCGGCTTCAGTAAGGATTGGGAAGAGCCGAACGACTTCGACGGCACGCTCGCGATGTCAGGCTTCCTCGACATGACGGTCGGCGGAGACTCGTCGTCTGTCGGTGCATACAATGCGGCCAACCTTGCATATGCCGGTATCGTACTCGGTGCCGACAGCACGGTTACCGTTGCTCAGCAGAATACTGTCGTCAATACGTTTGATCAATTGGCCGTGAATGGCGGCACGCTGTCGTTTGGCGGCACATTTGGACTTGGGGCGTCAACGAGTGAGCTCGGTCAGCTTCAGGTCGGTTCGCTTTCGGGCAGCGGCGATATTGCGCTTTCGATTCCTTCCGGCGGGCAGGCGGTTGCACAGACAATTGATCAAAATGACTTGATCAACATTGATGCGGCCGGCGACGATCTCTTCCAAGCTTTGGTGACGGTTGAGAGCGGTACAGCTTCTGCTGACCGTTGGACGCTTAACGGCAGCGAGATGACCTCCGGTTCCGGTCTGCGTCAGGCAGTCAACGGCGACGACAGTACGACCCCTGTTGCGTATGCCAAGTATGACTATCAACTGACAACTGGTGACGTGTCTGGCGTTGGGTCTGGTACCGACAACGCGCTCGGCATCGGCTACGACCTGACGGCTGTCGACATTGTCAGCGGTCAGACGCTGACGCTTTCCACGTCCGGCTCTCTCGGCGCAATCATCGAAAACTCGAGCGGCCACGGTAATCTAGCGATCACCGGCCAGATAGTTCTTACAGGTGAGAACGCCTACAGCGGTGAGACCCGTGTGAGTGGTGAAAACGCCAAGCTGACAGTCGGTGTTTCCAGTCTTGGAGAAACTTCTGTCCTCAAGCTTTCGTCAGGCACCGAGTTTGTGAACTCGGGCGCGAACGCTGTGGGCTATCTGACTGCTTCCGACGCCGCCATGACGCTTGATGCGGCGCTCACAGTCAAAGGCACGAGCGGCAGTACCATCGACGGCGGCACGCTCAATGGGACGGGTGCTCTGAATCTTGTGATAGGCGGCCTCACAGTCACTGACAATGTCGGCGGCAATTACAGAGGTCTTATCACGCTTGGAGATAGGGGCAAAAACACGAATGCAGAACTCACGTTGAGTGGTACCGCAGGCCTCGGCACCGGTATGGTCGCATTTGCAACTTCCAACAGTAAGGTTGCCGTCAATGGCTCCGCTTCGACGACGCTCGCCAATACTTACAGTGGCAACGGCGTCATTGATGTTGACCTTGGCGCGTCGGACAGTGTCTTTGCGTTCAATGGCGCTCAGGGAACTGACAGCGCGGTCTTCACTGGCGAGCTCCGGCTTTCGAACGCTACATACAACCTCTACGCGGAAGGTGAAAAGCTCGCCGGGGCGACGCTGACGACTGAAAACAATTCCGTCATCAACATCAATAAAACCGACAGCGTGGGAGACCGCAATGTCGGTTCGCTCCACCTCAACGGCGGTCAGATCAACTTCGGCGAACTCGCTTTTGGCAGCGATAGCGGTCAGATCGTAATATCCGAAACCGGCGCTTTCGGCATTCGCACGGATGGCAGTGAGAGCAACACCGTTATCGATGTTTCGCTTGCCGACAACACCGAAGCTTCGGCTGAAAGCGTCTTTGATGCGAACGCTGACAAGTCCATCCTGCTGATCCAAGGCTTCGACGCACAACGTGCGGATCTGAAGGGGCTGAATCTTGGCAACTCGAAAACTTTGACGCAGGATGTCATTCAGACGAGAAGAGGTGCGGACAATGATCAGACTGCAGTACTGACTTATGCGAGCGGTGCACTCACGGGTACGGAACAAGGCATTGAAGCCGGCTGGAAGCTTACTCAGATTGAGCTTACAGATGCTTCCGGCAAAGGACTGCTTATCAACGCTTCCGGCGAATCCGGCCAGTCCGGATCGATCTCTGCATTGATCTCAGGTGCTGGCAACATCGAATTCGGTGGCGGCACGATCAAGCTTGATCATGCCAATACTTACGAAGGTCAAACGACCGTTTCGAACAACGCGACGCTTGGACTTGGTCAGAGTGAAGCGTTGGGCAATACCTCGCTCCTCAATATCACATCCGGCACAGTTGCCGTCAATGCGACGCAGCAGACGATTGGTTCGCTTCAGACGACTGTTGAGGGAGCCATCACGATGGCTCGCGGCGGCCGACTGGAACTCGCTGGCAACTCGTCTGTTTCCGGCGCCAACAGCGGTATTGAGTCCGGCTCGACCATCGCTTTAGCTACTGGCAACGAAACGCTCACGATCAACCACGTCGAATCGCTCGGACAGGCCGACATTTCGCTCGGCAACGGCACGACGCTTCTCCTGAGCGGTATAGCAAGCGGTTCATCTGCAGCGACATTCGACAACGCTATTTCCGGTGCTTCCGGTACGGTGGCGCTCAATAGCGGCGCGCTTGTTGAATTCACCAGTACGGCTAATGGTTTCGGCACGCTCCACGTATACGGAAAAGGTACGACTGCTGTTGTCAACGACCTGCAGGAAAACGTCACGGCGCTCGGTAATGCACTTGTCAAGGTTGACAGCGGCAGCCGTGCGAAACTCAACGGCTCTGACGATTGGACGCTGAACAATGCGCTCGCAATTGCCGAGGGCGGGGAGCTTGCGCTCTCTGCTGGCGGCAGCGGCAATGCATTCAATTTCAGCGGTAGCAACCAAACCATCAACGGCCGCGTAACGCTCACGGATCTCATGCTCACGCTTGATGGGCATAATGAGGAAGTGCTTGGTACGGCAAGTGTTGTGGCTGGTAGCAATTCTCACATTCATGTTGCGAAAGGCGCTTACGCTTCTGATTTGCAGCAGGTCAAGGACTTTACGCTGTCATCGGGTGCCGAAATCACCTTCGACGGTCGACTCGGCATGAGTGGCGTTGGTGCGGATGTGCTCGGTCAGTTGGATGTCGACGGTACTCTGACGCTCGAATCGGGTAGTACCGTTCATGTAAATCTGGATCCGAATACCGGTTCCTCGAGCTCGGTTGACCAAGAGAAACTCGTAGGCACGGCGGCATCGGGATCGTTCCAGGATCTCATCACGGCCGGCCTCATCAGCGGTTCGGCGGTTTCGGACGACGGAACTGTCAGCGGTATTGCACTCACGGATTCGAACGGTACTCCGCTCCAAACAGTGACTGCCGGCATCAAGAACGGTAATGACACTGTTGCCATTGGCACGTTTGGCTCCAATCTTCTGATTTCCGGCAACAGCTTCGGCGTGTTCTACGGCCTGCAGGCGATTGACATCGTCGGCGATTTGACGATCAGTGAATCCGGTAGCTTCAGTGCCAAGATTTCCAGCACGAGTGGTACTGGTTCGCTCACAGTGTCTGCCGGCAAAAATCTGACGCTTTCGGGGGAAAACGACTATACGGTTGCCACGACGGTAACCGGCATCCTGACTGCCGAAGAGAAAGCGCTCGGCAAAACCGAATCGCTTACGATCGGTGACGGCGGCCAATTTGTTAATGCTGGCGTCAATGAGGTTGGCAAACTCGAAGCGTCCGGCCACATGACGCTTGATGCGCTCCTGACGGTAACAAATGCCAAGGGCGGCGAAAGCCATGTGTCTGGCACTCTGGCGGGTAACGGCGGCCTTATGATCAATTCGGGTAGCCTGGTCTCGACGGCAGTCAGTGAACCTACTTCCGGGTACACCGGTACGGTTACGCTTGGCACGTCCGACACGGATGCCCACCTGACGCTTGAAGCAGCTGCCGGCGCGCAGATCGGTTCCGGCACGATTGAGTTTGCGAATGCCGACTCGTCGCTCACGATCAACACGAGCGGAGCTTCTGTGCTCGGCAACCTCCTTTCTGGTGTTGGCCAAGTGACGGTCAGCGGTACGAACGGCGAATCGTTCGCTTTCAAGGACGGTCAGGAAAAGAGCGTCTTTACCGGTGCTTTGGCCCTTACGAATGTTAAGTACGACTTCACCACCGACGCTAACGACATTCTGGACGACGTTTCGCTCACCGTAAACAACGGTACGACGCTCGTTCTGAACAAGGCTGACGATACGGCTACCCGTAAGATTAACGGCATGTCGCTCAACGGCGGCCGTATCGATTTCGGCACGATCGGCAACGGCAGTGGTCATATCGATTTGCAGGGACAGTCGCTGTCGACGAGTACCGTTGCAGATACAACGTTTAGCCTTGAAACGGATCTTGCTGATCGGCAGGATGCGAGCGGTTCCGCCGCGTTTGACGGGGTCATTGATGAGTCCGTGCTTCTTATCGGCAATGTTGCTGCCGATACGCCTGAAAGCGTGCTTGATGGGTTGGCGTTCGAGGATAATGGACAGGCCTTTACGCGCGACCTGACTCAGGTTACGGAAAAGGGTACGGAAACGACCGCCCGCATCCACGGCAAGCTTGGTGGTTTGGTGCTCGCCGGGAATGATGACGGCACCAAGAATGTCGAGGCAGGGCTTGTGAACGAAAGTCTTGAACTCCTGACGACCTACAACGTTCGTGATTCGGGTTCGATTGCCCTTAAAATTTTTGGCTCAGGCAGTCTGGCTGTGTACGATGAACTGACTCTCACAAACGGTGTCAACAGCTACACGGGCGATACGACTGTCTCCGGTACAGGGGCTGTTCTTACCTTGGGCGCTGACGGTGCACTGGGTCAAACGAACTCGCACACGGGCAAGCTCAGTGTTACGGACGGCGCGAAGGTCGATTTCGGTTCGACCTCGCAGACGATCGGTTCGATCACTGCGGAAGGAACCGATGCGCTTGTGTCTGCTAATCAGACGAACGGCAAGCTTACCATTGCCGACGGTGGCACCGTTTCCGGTGTGAATAGCGGCTTCCATACTGCTGTCGAGCTTTCGGACGGCTCCGCCGATCTCACGCTCACGAATGTGGATGCACTTGGCCAAGCGTCGATCACTACGCTCGGCTCCGGTACGGATCTCGTACTCTCAGGTGCTGATGGCGAATTCGACAATATCGTTGCTGGCTCCGGTGGTGTTTCGATTGAGGATGGAGCCAACGTCACATTGAAGGGTGAAAACACCTTTGATGGTTCGCTTACGGTTGATGCGAACAGTAGCGTGGCGGCTTCTGGCGACGTGTTCTCGCACATTGGTGGCGGCAGCCTTGAATTGAAAGGTTCTGCGGCTTTCACGCAGACGACGTTTGCGGATGAAAATTCCGTCTGGATGTGGAATCGTACCGTCAACGGTTCGGGCAACCTCTCGCTCAGCACGGACGGCGCACACGAGCTCGTTTTGGAAAGCGGACTCGGTTATTTCAAGGGTAACCTTACGCTCGGCAACCTGCAGATGATGCTCTCGAGCGGCGGCAACGCTGCTCTTTCGGGTTCGAAGATTAAGTCTCTGATTCTCGATACGGGTGCCGATATACATCTCGAAGGGGCGACGACGCTTACTACGGGGGCGGATAACTTCGGTGTCACCATGAAGTCCGGCGGTAGCTTTGTCTTTGAAGGCATAGCCGTGCCAGGTTCGGAAGAGACGGCAACCAACACGACGCACCTCACGATTGACGGGAATCTCACGCTCGAAAGCGGGTTTGAACTGTCGCTTTCTACTCAGGAAGGCGCGAAGGTGGATCCGACGCACGGCAAGTCGCTCCTTGAACAGGACGACGACGGCATGTCGATCAGCGTCATTACGGCCGACAATATTGAGCTTGACGGCTTTACCAACATCAATGAAGGCGGACGCGTAACTCTCGACGGTGGTCGCGATACTATCTTCGAAATCGTCGACGGTAACGGTAATGTCGTTGCAGACGGTCGCTATGCGTTCAAAATTGGTCTTACTGATGAAACAGACAGCGACACGATCAGCCTCAGCTACAAGCTCGATGAAGTTTCGATCAGAGGCGGACAGAAACTCGAACTTGCAGGCGGCAATGATGGCTCCGCATACGAAAATACGCTTTCTGCGAAGCTTACCGGTAGCGGCAATCTCTCGATCACGTCTGGTGTCGTTACGCTCGCAAACAGCAATAATGACTTCACTGGCGCAACGACGGTTCAGTCGGAGGCTGTGCTATATGCCGAATCCGGTGCTCTCGGCTCTGACTCCGGTGCAGCCACTTCGATTCTTACTGTGGCGGAGAAAGCGAGTGCTTATATCGAAGGAAATAACACAGTCGATGGCCTTATGGTTTCTCGCGGAGAAGGAGAAGAGACTACCGGCGTTCTGCACATCGGCGCCAGCGATGATAATGTGACG